>Ga0256828_1000231_pt1 | contig 38164 bp, 28 predicted proteins | sample CV88metaG_FD_185993 | JGI IMG/M metagenome (GOLD analysis project Ga0256828, IMG submission 185993) | Hydrothermal vent microbial communities from East Pacific Rise, Pacific Ocean - CV88 | ecosystem: Environmental > Aquatic > Marine > Hydrothermal vents | place: Pacific Ocean: East Pacific Rise...
TTTTAAACATCGCCTTTATGTTTTCAAGCTTTATGGGTATAAAATATGGCTTAGCAGGTGCTGGAAGTGTCATCATTACCACTTTTAGCCCCATTATGACCTTTTTACTTGTAGCCATTTTATTTCGTAAAAAACTCCATAAAATGCAATATTTTGGACTTTTTTTAGGGGTTGTTGGTGGTTACATTTTACTGCAACTTCATAACCCTTCTTTGTTTTTACAAAGTGCAAATGGCTACTTTTTACTTTGTGCTTTTGTATGGGCGGGAGTAACTATTCTTTCACAACACTCTCAAGTACACATCCACCCTATTCATTACAGTTTTATCATCTCAGTGATAGCAACAGTTTTTACTTTTTTTTATGCGTATGATGCCCCTTTAGGTGCTGTTTTTTCTCAAGGTGTAGCGTTTTGGATAGCACTCCTTTATCTTGCTGTTTTTGGTCAAGCGATAGCTACTACCATCTTTTTTGTAGCAAGTGGTAAACTAGGGAGTGAAAAAACAAGCTCTTTTATGTTTTTGGTTCCTCTCTTTGCCCTTTTTACAGCATGGCTTCTTTTAGATGAGAAAATGGAGTTACATATCATCGTTGGAGGTGTGCTAAGTATGGTTGCTGTTTATTTTATAAATAAGAAAAATAGATGAGTTTTTTATCGTCTGTTTAACATTATAAAATATATAGTAGTATAATTGTGTCATAGTAGAACTAATTCATAACAAAAAAGGTAGTATTTATGAAAACATTTGTAACAATAGACGCCAATGAAGCAGTAGCCCGAGTTGCTTATAAACTCAATGAAGTTATAGCTATTTATCCTATTACCCCAGCTTCTCCTATGGCTGAGCATAGTGATGTGTATGCTTTGCATAAAGAGAAAAATATTTTTGATACTGTACCAGAGATTATGGAGATGCAAAGTGAAGGGGGAGCGAGTGGAAGTGTTCATGGAGCTTTACAGGCTGGGTCTTTGACAACTACCTTTACTGCTTCACAAGGTTTGCTCTTAATGTTGCCAAATATGTATAAAATAGCAGGAGAACTCACCCCTACAGTGTTTCATGTAGCTGCTCGTTCTTTAGCTACTCAAGCACTCTCTATTTTTGGTGATCATAGTGATGTAATGTCTGTGAGACAAAGTGGTTTTGCTTTTCTTGCTTCTAGTAGTGTGCAAGAAGCACACGATTTTGCACTTATAGCTCAAGCGGCTACTTTAAAATCTCGAGTCCCTTTTTTACATTTTTTTGATGGTTTTAGAACCTCTCATGAGATTAATAAAATAGAACTTCTTGATGATGATACCCTGAAGTCTATGATAGATATAACCCTTGTTGCACAACATAGAAACAGAGCATTAACGCCAGATAACCCTTTTATAAGAGGTACTTCACAAAATCCTGATGTTTATTTTCAAGGGCGTGAAAGTGTCAATAGCTATTATGATAAAACTGCCGATATTGTAAGTGATGTTATGCGTGATTTTGCACACCTTACAGGGAGAGCTTATAAACCTTTTGAGTATGTGGGAGCAAGTGATGCTAAGCATATTATCATTCTTATGGCTTCTGGTGCAGAGGCTGTTCATGAAACTGTAGAGTATTTAACAGCACAAGGGGAGCGTGTTGGTGTGATAAAAGTAAGACTTTATCGTCCATTTTCTACAAAACATCTACTTGAAGCGTTGCCAAAGAGTGTAGAATCTATTGCTGTACTTGACAGAACTAAAGAGGCTGGCTCTTTAGGGGAACCTCTTTATCTTGATATTGTGAGTGCTTTAAGTGAACTGAATGATAGTGGTACTCTTGGTTTTAGTATGCCACATATTATTGGTGGACGCTATGGTCTCTCTTCGAAAGAGTTTACCCCTGCTATGATTAAAGCTATTTATGAGGAACTACAAAAAGAAAAACCTAAACGCCATTTTACTATAGGGATTGATGATGATGTGACACATACTTCATTGAGTTATGATTTAAATTTTGTACTTGAACATAAAAATATGGTGGAATCTATCTTTTTTGGTTTAGGTTCAGATGGTACTGTTGGGGCAAATAAAAACAGTATAAAAATCATAGGGGAACATACTGATAACTTTGCACAGGGTTATTTTGTTTATGATTCTAAAAAATCGGGTTCTATGACTGTTTCACACTTGCGTTTTGGTAAAGAAAAAATTCGTTCTACTTATCTCATTCAACAAGCTGATTTTGTGGCATGTCATCAGAGTGTTTTTATGGAGAAATTTGACATACTTTCTCATGCCAAAGAGGGAGCAACTTTTTTACTAAACTCCCCTTTTGATAAAGAGCATACATGGAACCATCTTCCAAAACATATTCAAGCAGAGGTTATAGAAAAAAAGATTAGATTTTTTATAGTAGATGCGTATAAAGTAGCGAAAGAGTCTCAGATGGGCAGACGCATTAATACTATTATGCAAACTTGTTTCTTTTATATCTCAGGAATTTTACCTCAAGACAAAGCGATACAAGAGATTAAAGATTCTATAGAAAAGACTTATGGTAAAAAAAGTCAAGAGCTTGTAGCATCTAACTTTAAAGCCGTAGATATGGCACTTACTTATCTTCAAGAGGTAGATGTCCCTGATGTTGTAACAAGTTCAAGAGAGTTACAACCCCCTATCAAAGGCTCTTTTAGTGAGTTTGTTGCGAATGTTACAAGTCATCTTATTGAGGGTAAAGGTGATGAACTTCCTGTAAGTGCTATACCAGCAGATGGAACTTGGGAAAGTGGTACAACAAAATATGAAAAACGCAATATAGCATTAGAAGTACCTCTTTGGGATAGTTCATTATGTATAGAGTGTAACAAGTGTGTAAGTGTATGTCCTCATAGTGTCATCCGTTCTAAAATTGTTGATGATACACTTCTTAAAGATAAGCCAGAGACACTTCAAGCTAAAGAGGCAAAAGGGAAAAAGTTTGTTGATGAAAGTTTTATTATCAGTGTAGCTGTCGAAGATTGTACGGGGTGTGCTTTATGTGTTGAGGAGTGTCCAGCTGTGAGTAAAGAAAATCCTCAACATAAAGCGATAAATATGACTCCAAAAGAGATGCTTTTAGAAGATGGTATCAAAAATTGGGATTATTTCTTATCGTTACCAGAATATGACAGAACAAAACTAAACCATTCCATCCTTAGAGAAGCACAAATACTTGAACCACTTTTTGAGTTTAGTGGTGCGTGCCCAGGGTGTGGAGAAACCCCTTATATAAAATTAGCGACACAACTTTTTGGTGATAGAATGATTGTTGCTAATGCTACGGGATGCTCCTCTATTTATGGGGGTAATTTACCAACAACACCATGGAGTAAAAATGCAGAGGGGAAAGGTCCTGCTTGGTCTAACTCTCTTTTTGAGGATAATGCAGAGTTTGGGCTTGGTTTTCGTTTAAGTATTGATAAAAAAATTGAGGAGGCACAAGAGCTTCTTCGTAAACTTGCAAACCAACTTGATACTACATTGGTAACAACTATTTTAGAAGCTTCACAAAAAACTGAAGGTGAGATTTTTGTGCAAAGAGCAAGAGTAGCAAAACTTAAAGAGGTACTTAAAACACTTGAGAGTAGTGAAGCAAAAATACTGTTAGAACTTTGTGATTATTTAGTCAAAAAATCGGTTTGGATTATAGGTGGTGATGGTTGGGCTTATGATATTGGTTATGGTGGTGTTGACCATGTCTTAGCAAGTGGTAAAAATGTCAATATTTTAGTTTTAGATACGCAAGTGTATTCAAATACAGGTGGACAACAAAGTAAAGCAACCCCAACGGGAGCTGTGGCAAAATTTGCAGCTGGTGGCAAGCCTCAACTTCCAAAAGATTTGGCTATGATGGCTACAGCGTATGGTAATGTGTATGTTGCAAGAGTAGCTATGGGTGCTAATGATGCACAGACACTCAAAGCTTTTATGGAAGCAGAAGCATATGATGGGGTTTCTATCATCATAGCCTACTCCCATTGTATAGCACATGGATACGATTTACGCTATGGAATGAAACAACAGAAAAAAGCAGTTGAATGTGGATTATGGCCACTTATGCGATATAACCCTGAACTAGAAAAAGAGGGTAAAAACCCTATGAAGCTTGATTATAAAGAACCAAAACTTGATGTTAAAGAGTATATGTACAATGAAGCACGATTTAAAATGGTACAAAATATGAACCCTGAACATGCAGAAGCATTTTTACAAACAGCTTCTTTTCATGCAAAAGAGATGTATAAACGGTATAAAAATTTAGCAGAGATGGATACACTAAGTACAAAATAAAACTGACGATGAAACTCTAAAGTTTAATATAGTTTTAACATCAAATAAGATAGTATTATAATTATAATAATTTATAGGAATATGAAATGAAAAAAGTACTTATTTTAGGTGGTGGTTTTGCTGGTGTAGATGCTGCTTCTTATTTGACAAAGACAAACTACTATGATGTAACTCTTGTAAGTAATAGAGATTATTTTTATATCTATCCTACTTCTATTTGGGTACCAACACATGAGAGTGAATTTAAGGATGTTTGTATAGATCTCAAAGAATTAGAGAAGGCAAATGGCTTTAAACTTCTTGTAGATGGTGTAAAAAAAATCTCTAAAGAGGAAAACTTTGTAGAGTTAGAAAGTGGTATAAAGATAGATGATTATGATTACCTTATTGTCGCTATGGGTGCATCTAAAATGAAACATCAGGGGATTGAAAACACTCTTTCTATTTGTGGAGTACCTGAGCAATCATTAGCTATTCGTGATGCACTTGATAAACTTGTAGAAAAAGGTAGTGGTAAGATTGCTATGGGCTTTGGTGGTAACCCTAAAGATCCTTCTGCTGTTCGTGGTGGCCCTGGTTTTGAGCTTTTGTTTAATGTGCATAATATGTTAGAGAAAAAAGGTATAAGAGAAAACTTTGAGCTTACTTTCTTTGCACCTATGGCTGAACCTGGTAAAAGAATGGGACCACAAGCATTAAAAATGATGGATGTTTTCTTCTCAAAACTTGGTATCAATAAACATTTTGGGAAAAAGATTAAAGCATTTGAAGCAGATGGTGTTGTATTTGAAGATGAAAGTAAGTTAGAGAGTGATTTTACGATGTTTATCCCTGCTGGTGATGGGCACAGTGTTATTAAAGAGAGTGATTTACCACTTAATGATGCTGGTTTTATTAAAACAGATGATTTCTCTTGTGTTCTTAATGAAGATGGTTCTTTATCAAACATCTATGCTGTTGGTGATGTTGCTTCACTTGAAGGGTATGATTGGCGAGCAAAACAGGGACATATAGCTGAGGTAATGGCTAAAAATGTTGTTCATAATATTGATCAAAGAGATCAAGGGCTTAGTGACTTTAAAGGGTATCATGATCACTTAAATATCTTATGTGTTATGGATAGTGGTGATGGTGCTGCTTTTGTTTATCGAGATGAAAAAAGAGGCTTTATGATACCTATGCCTCTTGTTGGGCATTGGCTTAAAAAAGGTTGGGGTGCGTATTGTCGTTACTCTAAACTTGGAAAAATCCCCCGTATTCCTTGTATGTAAGTTAACTTTTCTTCACAAATGGGCATAAATTGAATTATGCCCATTAATTGTATGTTTTTCTTAAGCTTTTTCATCCAACTTTAAACCAAATCTCTATACAATCTAAAACTTATCATAAAGGGAATTGCATGGCTGAAAAATCTTTATCGAAACTTGACGCTCCAAAAAACATTACAAATAATGAAAAAGTTTTAAATCAGGATGATTTTATTGTATCAAAAACAGATACAAAAGGGAAAATCATCTATTGTAATGAAATCTTTACACAGATGGCTGGTTATCCTGCTTCTTCACTTATTGGTGCTAACCATAACCTTATTCGTCACCCTGATATGCCAAAAGTTGCTTTTAAAATTCTTTGGGAAAAAATTCAGGCAAAAAAAGAGTTTTTTGGTTTTGTTAAAAATTTATGTGCTGATGGTGGTTACTATTGGGTTTTAGCTTATATCACTGCTGATGTTGATCTACATGGAAATATTACCTCATATACCTCAGTAAGACGTAAACCACCTCAGTCTGCTATAAATATTATTATGCCTTTTTATAAACAACTTATTGATGCTGAAAGAAGTGGAGGGGTACAGTCTTCGGAAAAACTTCTTAATAATCTTTTACAACAACATAATCTTGAGTATGATGAGTTTATTATTAACTTGCAAAAAGGGGCAACACTATGAGTTTTTTTAGTAAAAAACGAAATACTAATGATCAAAAACTAATGGAGCAAATTTCATCTGTTTTAAAAAATACACAAAATGGAAAACTCTCTTCTCGTATAGTTTTGAGTAAAAAAGAGACACCATTAGAACATATTGCATGGGATATTAATAACTCTCTTGATCAGATGGAAATTATTCTTCGTGAAACGCGTTATACTATTGAAGCAGTGAGTCGTGGAGAGATGTATAGAAGTATGTTTCCTGATGGGCTTAAAGGTGAGTTTAAAGAGACAGCTAATGCTATTCAAAAAGCTATAGCATCTATGAAAGCAAATGAAAAATATAAACTTATGGGTGTTTTAACTACAGAATTTTCTCAACTTAATGGTGGTATGAAAGGGAATATGGATATTATCACTTCTGATATTAACAAAACTGCCGATGCTTTTGTACGAGCTGCACAGCTTACTTCCCATGCTTCTGAATCAACAGAGGAGACCTATAGTGCAGTTTCTGATACAAGTTCAGAAATCTCTAATCTCAGTGAACTTGTAAGTGATACTGTAGAAGCTATAGAACAGATGGATACGAATGTTAATGATATTACAACTGTTGTTAATCTTATTAAAGATATTGCTGATCAAACAAACTTACTTGCACTTAATGCTGCCATAGAAGCTGCAAGAGCTGGGGAACATGGCCGTGGATTTGCTGTTGTTGCTGATGAGGTAAGAAAACTTGCTGAGCGTACAGGAAAAGCAACTGGTGAGATTAGTATAACAATTCAAAATCTACAACAACAATCTAATGGTATTTCTGAAAATGCGTCAAATATGAGCGATATTGCAAATAATGCTAATGAAACGATGGATACTTTTGCCAATACTATAGGTAATCTTAACAACGATATGAAGTCTGTTTCTCAAGAAGCCAATAAAAATAGTTTTGCACTTTTCCTAGCAAATTATAAAATTCATCATATTATTTTTAAATCAAATGCTTACTCATCTGTTGTCAATGGTACAGTTACTGAAGAACTTAAAAAAGATTATAATCAATGTGGTTTTGGCTTATGGTACTATACACAAGGGCAAAAAACTTTTGGTTCTCAAACAACTTTTAAAAGAATGGAAGAACATCATAAGCGTTTTCATCTTCTCATTAATGAAAATCTTGATTGTGCTTTAGGTGGTGGTTGTATGACGAAAAACAGTTCTAAAGATGAAATTATTCAAAGATTTAATGATGCAGAACAAGAATCTGTTAAACTTTTCGATCTTATGAATCAACTTGTAGAAGAAGTTGGTGATACAGTAAATATGCAAGATGTGATGGCATAAATATCATTTAAATTAGAGCTGAAAGTAAAGGAAAAATGATATGATAGTTAATCAAGAATATAAATCAAGATTTAGAATTTTAAAAGGTGGAAATATATCTCTTGTCGTCTCTGCACTTGCTATGAGTGTTACGATGACTACTCCCATTATAGCAGCAACACCAGAATGGATAGGTGTCTCTCTTGGAGATACAAATGCTACTTATACGCTTACTCATAATATCATAGAAAATAATAATACTGCAAATATGGTAGGTGTAAAAATCACAAAAGACAGTACTAATGGTATCACTACTTTGGCAGATGGTATCTCTATAGATTTAAATGCTAGTGGCAAAGATAAAAATGTTTGTGGGGTACAAACAGAGGATCTTAATAGATCTTCCATTATAAATTTAGGTACGATTAGTGTTGATGGTAATTCTAGTGCTTATGGAATAGAAGTTCAGAATATAAAAAATACATCAATTATGAATTCAGGTACTATTAATGTAAATAGTAATGATAGTTATGTCGCTGGTATTATGCTTTATGATAATATAGAGGGTAATGCTTCTGTTGTTAATTCAGGGACTATTACAGCAACAAGTAAAAAGGGTGATACGTACGGAATAGCAATTTATAATAATATGAGGGATAATGCTTCTATTGTCAATTCAGGAACTATTACAGCAAAGAGTAAGCAAGGTTATGCTTATGGAATTAAAGCTTATGATATGGATGACAATACTTCTATTGTCAATTCAGGCACTATTACCACAATAAGCGAGAAGGATAATGCTTATGGAATTGAAGCTTATTATATTAAAGATAACGCTTCTGTTGTAAACTCAGGGACTATTACAGCAACGAGTGAAGTAAATCATGCTTTTGGAATGACAACTTATAATATATATGCTAATGCTTCTATGTTAAATGCAGGGACTATTACAGTAGAGAGTAAAAGTGGTAATATATATGGAATGTCAATTTCTAATATGTATAATAATACTTCTATCTCAAATTCGGGTACCATTACAGCAAATAATGAACAAGGTGATGCTTCTGGAATAAAAATAAGATATATGTATGATAATACTTCTTCTTTAAATTCAGGTACCATTACAGCAAAAAGTGAGAAGGGTGACACTTTAGGGATTACAGTGTATTCTATGAATAATAACGCTTCTGTCTCAAATTCAGGGACTATAACTGTAGAGAGTAAAAGTGGTAATGTTTTTGGTATGTATGCAGATATGGATGATAATACCTCTATATCAAACATAGGAACGATTACCGCAAAGAGTGAAAGTGGTGATGCATTTGGTATTTATGCAAATATGGATGAAAATACCTCTTTATTAAACTCAGGAACCATTGTTGCGATGAAAACAGATAGTAATAGTACTTCAGCGGGTATTGTTGTAAATAGAGGAACTATAACAAATACAGGTTCCATAACAGGTGAGTATGCAATTTATGCAGGTACTAAAAAAACAACTGTAAATAATTTTGGAGTTTTAAGAGGAAATATTAACGGAACAGGACTCATTGTAACAAATAAAAAGGGAGCCTTTATCTCTCTTCCAAGCTCTGCTAAAGCTACAGTAGGTGATTTTATAAATGAGAATGGTGCAACACTTCAAGTTGCTCTCTCTGGAAGTGCTGGAACAGTTGACTACTCAAAACTTACTACAAAAACAGCTACTTTAGAGGATGATTCAACAGTAGATTTTGTACTGACATCCAATTTTTTACATAATACATCATCAGATTACAACTTAAGTGGTGTGATTAATGCTACAACGCTTGATGTCAATACAACTTCCATCAATGTAACAGACAACTCTGCTATGGTTAGTTTTGCAGCGATGAAAAATGGAAATAATCTAGATTTCCAAATGCATAAAGAATCTATGACTAATGTTGTATTAGCAACTACAGGTGGTAAAAATGTTGCAAGTGTGGCAACTACACTCGATGCAATGAGTGCTTCAGCAACAGGTGAAATAGCAACATTTTTAGATTCTGTTATGTTACTTGAAACAGGTTCTGATGTTGTTCATGCAATGACACAAGTTTCACCAGTAGGTGTGACAGCTATGAAGAGAGTTTCTGTCAATACGATGGATGCTATGAGTGCAGTAATAACATCTCGTCAAAGTACAGTGAGAGGTTTAGGTGTAACTGATAAAGCTTTAAGTGATAAAAATATTTGGATAAAACCGTTTGGTAGTTCTACCAAACAAAACAATGTAGAAGATGTTAAAGGTTTTAGTGCAAATACATACGGATTAGGTTTTGGTTTAGATACACAATATAATGATGACGCTAGAGTTGGATTAGCAGTTTTCTATACAGAAGCTAATGTTGATACAAACGATATTGAGCAAGAAAATGATGTGGATGTATTGAGTCTCATAGTATATGGAAATAATCCCATCATAGATGATAAAACATCTCTATACTATCAAATAGGTTATAGTAATCAAAAAACACAATCAAGTAGATATATTAATACTTCGCAATTGACAGCAAAAGCTGACTATACTGCACAGAGCTATTTTGCACAAGTTAAATTATTACGAGATTTTAATACAGGTGGCTTGATAGAGGTTATCCCAAGTATTACATCATCATATCAGTACTACTCTTCCCCATCATATACTGAATCAGGAGCAGGTGATTTAGGTTTAAATGTAAAATCATTTGATGCAAACTCCTTTATCTTAGGTATTGGTAGTGATTTTAATTATGCTATAAATCATAATATGAAATTTGTATCGAATATAGCACTTGATTATGATTTTAATAATGGTGCACAAACTATTCATTCAAATTTTTTAGGTGGTGGAGCAGTCTTTACAACAAAAGGGATAGAAAACAATGCTCTTATATATAGAGTTGGAGCAGGTATGAATTATAAAGTATCCAAAGATATATCTTTGGATTTTAAATATGATTTTGATGGTAGAGGTGATGATTTTAAAAACCATCTTGTTTCTGCCAAATTTACTTATAAATTATAAAACATTACTTCTATAGGTAAAAAGGTATAAAAAGTATGAATACTATAAAAGATTCAGCACATCAGATAATAAATTTTAATTATCCAGATAGTTTGATACATTTTTTGAAACAAACACAACTTACTATCATCTTAACAACATACCAATCTGGTAAGATTATGATGATAGGGGAATATGAAAATAAACTAGATATTCGATATAAAAGTTTTCCTAGACCTATGGGTATGTATGCAACCGATGAAAACATATGGGTAGGATTGGGACATGCTATTTGGCAGTTTAGTAATTTTAGTGCTGTTGCACCTAAACTTGATGCTACAAAGCGATACAATGCTTGTTATATGCCAATGGATATCCATTTCACTGCTGATATAGATATTCATGAGATGGAGATGGGTGATGAACTCTATTTTATCAATACAAAATTTTCTTGTTTGTGTGTAAAAGATACGCAGAGTAGTTTTAAACCTATTTGGAAACCACCTTTTATAAGTTCTTTACAACCTACAGATAAATGTCATCTCAATGGCTTGTGTCTTCAAGATGGAAAACCTCGCTATGTTACCGCACTTGGGATAACTGATGAACCATTAGGATGGAGAAAAAACAAAGCAAATGGCGGTATCCTTATGGATATACAAACAAATGAGATTTTGCTTAAGGGCTTAAGTATGCCACACTCTCCGAGATGGCATCAAGGGAAATTATGGTTTTTGGAATCTGGTAAAGGTACATTATCATGGGTTGATATAAAAACTAAAAAAGTTACTGAAGTTGTAAAAGTTCCTGGTTTTACAAGAGGTATACAGCTCATTAATGATTTTGCTTTTATTGGTGTTTCAAAAGTTCGTGAAAGTGCTACTTTTAGTGGTCTTCCTATTACAAAACTCTCTAAAAGGATATGTGGTATTTGGATTGTGAATATACAAACGGGTAAAACGATTTCTTACATAGAATTTACAGCTGGAATAGATGAAATTTTTGCAGTGAATGCTGTGTCCCATCCAACAATGGAAATTTTAGGATATGATAATGAATATTCTCAAACAAATTATATAGTAAAGCCTACAAAGCTCGCTGAAGTTAAGATGCCTGAATCCCCCCTAGAGATGGCTGCACCTTTCTTTGAAAAAGGGAATGACCTTTTTAATGAAAATAAAAAAGAAGAAGCGATAGAGGCTTTTCAAAAAGCTATAGATATACAAAATGATTATCTTCCTGCTATTTTTAATATGGCAATTGCCCTTGGGGATTTAGATAGATTTGATGAAGCTGAAAAAATACTACTTGATATTAAAGAAAGAGATGCTTCTATAGTTGAAACATACAATTCTTTAGGGTATATTTACTATAAAAAACAAGATTTACAAAAAGCGAAAGAAAATTTTGAAAAAGCGATAGCTATTAAACCCGATTATGAACAAGCAAGATATTCCCTTCTTGCTTTAGAAAAAGAGATGCAAAAGAGTTAGAAAAGACTTTATCTCTTTGTATTACGCATCACTTTTTTCTTGTAGTTTGCGTTTAAGCTTCATTTGTCTTTTTGCAAGTTCACGCATATCTTCTGTTGTGTCACTTTCATCCATAATCTCAACTCCTAAAACAGTTTCAACACAATCTTCTAAAGTGATGATTCCATCTGTCTGGTCATAATTATCTGTTACTAAAAACATATGCTCTTTTTTATGTATGAAAAGATCAAGTGCTTTACTTACAGGAATATTTTCATTGATAGTAAAGATTTTTTTCTTAATTTCACTTAAAGGTACATTTTCATCTTGGAGTGCTTGTTTGAAAATCTTTTTGGTAAGGACAAGACCTGTAACATCTTCTATAGAATTGTTATAAACAGGAATACGAGAAAATTTAAAAATTGCTCCTTCTGTTGCGATAATATCTTTAATAGTTCGTGTTTCATCAAGAGCAAAAATGACACTTCTTGGGGTAAGCACTTCACTTACTTTAATATTATCAAGATTTAAAATATTTTCTATAACATCTGATTCTTTTTCATCTATTACTCCTTCATCTTCACTCATAAGCATACTCTCTAAAAGCTCCTCTTTTGTTAAGGAGTGGGAATCAGTTTTACCGTTAGAGATTTTGTTTGTTACAGCGAGTGTTGTGAGTATAATAGGGTAAGTTATCCAGATAAATACACGAATAAAGTAAGCAGCCATTGGTGCGAGTTGTTTCCAGTAGATAGCCCCTATCGTTTTAGGAATGATTTCAGAAAGAAATAAAATCGCAAAAGTAAGCACTACAGAGACAATAACAACAGCATCATTACCAAAAACTTCTGATGCCTGAGCACCAACAGCAGCAGCACCTAAAGTATTTGCTATAGTATTTAAGATTAAAATAGATGCTATAGACTTGTTAATATTCTCTTTTTGCATACGAAGAAGCTCACCAAGGGTAGGTCTCTCTTTTTCTAAAACTGCTACATACGACATGTTTATAGATAATAAAACTGATTCTAAAACAGAACACACAAACGACACTCCCACAGAGAGTAGGAAAAAAAGTATCAATAAATCCAAATTTTACAAATCCTTTAAAGTAATATATATTTTGCAAGTCCTAGGAAAGAGAAAAATCCTACGACATCGGTAACGGTAGTAAGAAGTACAGTACTTCCTATAGCTGGATCTATCTTTAGACTTCTTAGTATTAATGGTATCGTTGCACCAAAAAATCCAGCCATAAAAAGATTAATCACCATACTTAAGCCTATAACTATGCCTAAAAGAGGAATTTGAAACCATGCCCATGCTATAAAACCTATAACAAAAGCAAATACAAAACCATTCATAAGAGATATTATAACCTCTTTTTTGATAATTCTTAGTGCATCACCACTTGAGATTTCTCCAAGGGCTAATTGACGCACAACAACAGTTAAGGTTTGTGTTCCTGCATTACCTCCCATAGAAGCTACTATAGGCATTAACACAGCAAGTGCTACCATAGAGTTTATAGTATCTTGAAAAAGACCTATAACTAAAGAAGCAGCAATAGCAGTTATAAGATTAATACCAAGCCAAGTTCCCCTTTTTTTCCCTGCTTTGATGACATCCTCATCTTCTTCTGCTTCATCATCAACACCAGCTAAATTATACATTTGTTCCGTAGCATGTTCATTGATAATGTCATAAATATCATCTGAAGTTATACGCCCTATGAGGATTCCATTTGCATCAACAACAGGCATAACAGAGAGATCATACTCTTTAAAGTAATCAACAACTTCTTTTATATCTTCTGTATCTTGCGCAACTTTTGGTTCAAAAGATTCTTCTAAGCTTTCAATATTTTCTTTAATAGTTTTTGCAAAATCAAAAATGAGTAAATCATCTAAACCGACAGTATAAAGAAGTTTGTTATTTTCATCTACAATGAAAAGGTTTTGAACATTTTCAAGTTCATGTTCTTTACGCAGTCTTGCAAAGCGTTTAATTACATCTTGTACAACTTCATTTTCATTTGCGACAAAAACTTCAAGTTGCATATATGCACCAGCTTCATCTTCATTGTATTTTTGGAGTGTTTTTATCTCTTGTTTATCTTCATCATCGAGTGTTTTAAAAACTTGTGAAGCGACATTTTCATCAACCTCTTTAAGTTCTTGCATAAACTCTAATTGATCATCTGATTCTAGTTCTGAGACCGCTTGAGAGAGTTCATCAACGCTAAGGTTTTCTACCACATCATCGAAGTATCTATCAGGGAGTGCTAGAGCTACATCACCTATTAAATCTTTTGGTATAAGCTTGACAGCTTGGCTAAATTTGCTATCATCTATATTTTTTAAGATTTTTGCTATTTCTGATGGGTGCATCTCACATATTTCGTGAGTGTCTAAGTAGTTTTGTAATTGTTTCATAGGTGAAATTATAGCAGATTATATTTGTCCTATTATGTTACTTAAGGTACATTATAGATTTTTAAAAAAAGATTTATTTATCGTACTGTGTGAAATGGTTATAGCGAATCATATTTCCAAGTTCTTTAACATATTTTTCACCTCGTTCTGAGTAAGATGTTAGTCCTGTAATAATTATATAAACATCATCTGTTTCATAGTTGAGTTTGCGAAATTTTTTATATGCTTTAGCTCGAGAAAGGGTTATATAGTAAGCACGGATAGAATCTTCAAGAGAATCAAATTTTTTAAGCCATATAGTGTACTTTCCTTTTCGTTGTTCATTTGCAGGAATTCGTTTTTCATTTTTGTTCACACTCCACATGCCAAAAATATTGTTAGCTTTATGAAAAAATCGTGATGTCCCCCATGCACTTTCCATAGCAGCCTGAGCAAGAGCTATACTAATAGGATGGGGTTTAAGAGCCATTAGTAAGGCTTCATCTGTCGTTACTTTATAGATTTTTTTTAGTTTTGTAATTTTTTCTTTATAGGCTGGATTATCTATATTTTTTTGTATCTCAAGGTATTGCTTTTGAAGTTTGGTATAAACATCTCGTAATGGTGGAAGTACGAGTGTATAAAATTGTTGTTTTTTTTCACTAACACTTTGTGTTGATAAAACTTTTATCTTTTGAGGAGGAGGGGATATAAAAACATCTTCTTTTAAGTAGTAGTCTAAAAATGTTATATAGGCATAAAATATATATTCCAATTATATGTTCTCTTTTTATACATCTTTAGGGAGATGTTTAGTGGTTTTAGAGGGGTATTGTAACATTTAGAACTTTATAGTGCCTTAGAGACTGTGAAAGAAGTTTCACAGTAAATTTAAAAAAAATCTTTTATATGAGAGTTTAAAATTTATAAATCAAGCTTGTTTTTTGAGTGATATCAGCTTTTTTGATACCAATAGCAGGTTTTGCATCAAAATTGTAGGAAATTACGAAGCTTAAAGCAAGTTTTTTATAAACGACAACTTCCAATTCGGCACTGTTGAGTACAATGTAATCATGATAATTATCTATTTTTGGTTGATAGTAGCCAATATAAGAAAAAGTACTTTTTTTATCAAACTGTTTTGTATAGGCCACATAACTGTTAAGACGAATATTTTGTTCTCTAGGATCAATCTGTGTTGTATAGTCTATATTTTCATAAAATGCACCTAATCCAAAGTATAAATTACCATATGTATGATGGTTAAGGTGGTAACGCAATCCAGCACCACTTAAGAAGCGTTTTTTGATTTTTGTAAATGTATCTGTTTGTAATTGTACAAAAAGTTCATAATTTATTGTTTGTATAGGGGTAGTATGAATATAGCGGATATGTGTATAAGTTTTATTTGTGTTTGTTTCACCTGATGCTTTTGCATAGCTAAAACTAAAATCACCCCAAAGTATATAGCTTGTATTGTTATCATAAGATGCGCGTAAACCTGCACTATAGTTATCTACATCACTATTGCCTCTTTTTGTTTCAAAAGAGCCTTTAATGGTTGCATTCCATCCTTTATAATCTTCAATATTAACAGGAGTAATCGTAACGATAGCATATAAAGGAAGTGTGGCACATGCCACAAAGAGAAGTTTTTTTAACATAAGTATAGAATCCAATTTTTTTAAAAATCATACCATATTAGATGTTATTAGAGTAAATTAAAAAGATAAGCATTGTTGAGTTTTTTTACTTTGTATCGATAGTAACCATCTAACTCTATAACTACGCGGTAATAACCTTTATGGGAACCTATACGGATTTTTCTAAAAAGACTTCCTTGTGGTGCAGTTTTCTTATAGCTCCTAATATTTCTATTTTTTTTAAAATCACATACTATTCTTTGAGGTTTGACAAGAAGAAAACTTCGCAATAATTTATCGCGTGTTACAATCTTTAAGTGTTTTTTATTTTGATAAAATGTAATAAAAGGAAGTTTTATAAAGCGTTTCATTGTTGAAATTTGATGTTGCTTTTTATAGGTTTTTTCTTCTAAAGGTGTATAACTTTGTGATATAAATATAGGAATATGCCAGTCAATACTATTGTGTAGGACAAGCTTTTTTTTACTTAGAGATCCATCAAGATTTTTGTAAGTTATAGTAATGCTTTCTATATTTCTTGCTGTAGATGGTAGGGTAACAGAAGCCCTTTTTAGTGGGAGGATTCGTTCTACTTGATTAGTTGTAAGGGGAATATCACTAGCATCATTAGCAGGGAAAAAAGGATTTTCTCTTGCTTCTAGTACAAGGGTTAAAGAGAAGAAAAGAAAAATGTAGTGAAGCATATGTTATGTATCCCATTTTTATGTATCATTGAGCAGAAATCTCCTTAAGTTCAAAGTATTGTCGCTGAAGTTCTGCATTTTCTGTTTTGAGTTCATTAACCTCGATATGGAGGTAATGTTCATACTCTTGAAGTCCAAAAAGTACCTCTAACGAGTTTGTTCCATAGAGTAGTACGCCGATATAGACACCAAGGAATACAATAAGAACAAAGAGGAAGATAAATCTTCCAAGAGACATACCTAGATATTTTTCAGTAATACTTTGATAGGTATCTAAGTCTTCATAAAGCTCCTCTTTGTCCATAAAAAGCTACTCTTAGAACAGTGTTGAACCTAAATACTCACCATAAACAACTTCGTTTTCAATCTCTAAAAGACGGTTATATTTTGCAGTTCGCTCACCACGAGCTGTTGAACCTGTTTTAATCTCACCACAGTTAAGTGCTACAGCAAAGTCAGCAATAAATGCATCTTCACTTTCACCAGAACGGTGAGACATAACACATTTGTAACCATTTCTTTGTGCCAAACGCACTGTAAGCATTGTTTCACTTACTGAACCAATTTGATTTGGTTTGATAAGAATTGCATTTGCTATATCTCTTTGAATACCTTCATTTAAGATATTTGCATTTGTAACAAAAAGATCATCACCAACGATTTGAATTTTATTACCAAGCTGTTCAGTCATTAGTTTAAAACCATCCCAGTCATCTTCACTTAAACCATCTTCTATAGAAACGATAGGGTATTTTTCACATAAATCAACATAGTACTCAACTAACTCAGCAGAAGTTACGATTCTATCTTCAGAATCAAGTTTATACCCTTTTGTATAGTCACCATCAACTGTTACTTCACTAGCAGCAACATCTAAAGCGATAGCAATCTCTTCACCAGCTTTATAACCAGCTTTTTCTATAGCTTCCATAATCACTTGAATAGGCTCTTCATTTGAGCTTAAGTTTGGTGCAAAACCACCCTCATCACCTAAAGATGTAGAATGACCTTTTGATGCTAAAATAGCTTTAAGATTATGGTAAACTTCAGCAGAAGCTCTTAATGCTGTAGCGAAATCATCAAAACCTATAGGCATAATCATATATTCTTGAAAATCTACAGAGTTATCAGCATGGCTACCACCATTGATAATATTTAACATAGGTGTTGGCATAACCATAGCGTTTGCACCACCTAAGTATCTGTAAAGTGGAATATCAAGACTTTTAGCAGCAACACGAGCAACAGCCATAGAAACACCTAAAACAGCATTTGCACCAAGTTTACCGTAGTTTTGTGTACCGTCTAATTCTTTCATAGTTGCGTCGATAACAGCTTGATTAAAAGGGCTCATTCCAATTAACGCATCACTAATGTGTGTGTTTACATTTTCGATAGCTTTGAGTACACCTTTACCCATATAGCGAGAACCACCATCACGGAGCTCTAATGCTTCTCTTTTACCTGTACTTGCACCTGAAGGAACGACTGCACTAGCAACTGTACCATCACTTAGTCTTACTGTTGCTTTGACAGTAGGATTACCACGAGAATCCATCACTTCAATTGCATTAATATCATCTATAAACATCTATTTACCTTTGTAAAAATTAATTCTGCTATTTTAACAAATTTTAGTTAAATAGTAGTTTATTCACCATCTGTATCGTTAATTTCACTTGTATCCATTACCATTAAAGTACTCATTCCCATCGCTTGTTTGATTTTTTCTTCTATTTCACCAGCAAGTTCTGGTTCATCTTTAAACTTTTGTTTGACATTTTCACGCCCTTGACCAAGCTTTGTATCTTCATAACTAAACCAAGCACCAGCTTTATCAACAATATCAAGTTTTACACCATAATCAACAAGTTCACCCTCTTTAGAGATACCCTCACCAAACATAATGTCAAACTCAGCTTGACGAAATGGTGGTGCTACTTTATTTTTAATCACTTTTGCACGAACACGGTTACCAATTTGGCTTTCCCCTTGTTTAAGTGATGCTATACGGCGAACATCTATACGAACAGAAGCATAAAATTTCAGAGCATTTCCTCCTGTTGTTGTTTCAGGTGAGCCATACCCCATCATTCCTATTTTCATACGGATTTGATTAATAAAGATAACAGTACAGTTCATTTTTGAAAGTACCCCTGTAAGTTTTCGTAATGCTTTTGACATTAAACGCGCTTGAACCCCTACATTTTGATCACTCATTTCCCCTTCTATTTCAGATTTTGGTGTGAGTGCTGCTACTGAATCAATAACGATTAAATCAACAGCACCACTTCGTGCTATTGTTTCAACGATGTCAAGTGCTTGTTCCCCATAATCAGGTTGAGACACTAAGAGATTTTCCACATCAACACCAAGATTTTTTGCATAAATAACATCAAGAGCATGTTCTGCATCTATAAAAGCACAAACGCCTCCTTGTCTTTGGGATTCTGCTGTGATTTGTAGGGCTAGTGTTGTTTTACCAGAACTTTCTGGTCCGTAAATCTCTATCACTCTCCCTTGAGGTACTCCACCTATACCTAAGGCTAAATCAAGCCCTAAAGAACCTGTTGAAATCGACTGTATAGGTTCTATTTCTTTATCTCCAAGACGCATCAAAGCGCCCTTACCAAATGCTTTATCTATTTGCTTCATAGCTAAGTCTAATGATTTTTGTTTGTTTGCGTCCATAGATTGGTTCACCTTTTTTTAATTTTGCTTTATTGTATTTAATTTTTGTATTATAGTGCAAATTTATGTCAATTTGTCATACTTTTAGTGAAATATTTTAAAAAAATCTGCTTCCATTATTTTATACTCTCGTAAAAGTCCCTCTATCTTTAGTATATCAAAGGCATTTACTGCTTCTTCTAGTTGTTTGGTGTATTCTAAAAAAGGTATGATTTCATATGCTTTTGCTAAATCTGCTAAAGTACTATTAAAGAGTTTTATGTCATTAAAATTATTTGTCTTTAATGCTTTTTGATTGAGTTGTGTTATATCACAAGAGAGTGTGTCTAAAAGAGTAGCTTCATTATTTTGTAAAAGTTTATGAAGTGTAAAGTGATGTTCTTTTTGTGTAGGTAATGGTTCTTGTTTGATAGAGGTATAAGCTAAAAACTTGCCTATAGCTTCAAAAAGATCAGCTTTTAAAACAGGTTTGCGTAGATAGCCATCAAAATATTTTGAAGCACTATTTGTAAACTCCCCTTGCATAACAGAAGCTGTAAGAGCGATGATAGGTAAAGCGGGGTAAAGCTCTTTAATTTTTTGTGCTGATTCATACCCATCCATTACAGGCATTCTAATGTCCATGATGACTAAATCGAAATGTTCATTTTGTACTTTTGTGTAGGCTTCAAGACCATCGTTTGCCGTTTGTGTTACAATGTTTGTGTCTAAGAAATCATTTACTATAAGCTCCCGATTGTCTTTAATGTCATCAACTATAAGAATAGTTGCTTTTTCAAAAAGCATTTTTTCTTGTTGTAACTGTGGGGATGTATCATAGTGTGTTTCATCGGCAACAGAAGCTATACTAATACCGTAGAGTTTAATCATAAAAGAGCTTCCTTTCCCCTCTATACTGTCAACCATAATCTCCCCACCCATCATCTCACTTAAGCGTTTAGATATGGAAAGCCCAAGCCCTGTACCTCCAAATTTTCTATTTTCTTGCCCATCTTTTTGTTCAAAGGCCTGAAAGATTTTTTCAAGCTGATCTTCTGGTATTCCCATACCTGTATCTTCAACACTGATTAAAATATCAACTTTACTTTCATGTTCCTCTATATCAAGGGTTTGAAGCCGTAGGGTTATAGAGCCATGACTTGTAAATTTAACAGCATTACCTATGAGATTAAAAAGGATCTGGCGAAGGCGTACGCCATCTAAAAGCAAACTCTTTGGTAACTCTTCATCAAGTACTATATGAAGTTCTAACCCTTTATTTTTAATATTCATCGCAAAGATAGCTCCCACCTCTTGAAACAAGTCAAAAAGATTTGTAGGTTTATTTTGTATGACCATTTTTCCAGCTTCAATTTTTGAAAGATCTAAAATATCATTGATGAGCATAAGAAGTGTGTTTCCAGCAGATTGTATGGTTTTTACATAGGATTGTAAACGAGGTTCGTGAAGTTGTTCATTAAGAAGTTCTGTAAAACCGATGATAGCATTCATTGGAGTGCGTATCTCATGACTCATATTTGCTAAAAATTCAGATTTGGAACGGTTTGCGTATTCGGCATCCTCTTTTGCTTTTTGGAGTGCTTCTTCTATCTCTTTTCGTCTTTTGATTTCAAGAGAAAGTCTATGATTCCAGTAGAGTGTCCCACTTATTATAAAAATAAAAAGAACTAAAAGTTGGTAAATAAGCGTATAATCTTTTGCTTCTAAAACATGTGTATGTACCCAACGGTTTTGTATATCTTGTTTTTGTGCCTGAGTAATAGAGTGGAGTGCTTTATTTATAATATTACGGAGGATGGTTTCCTCTTTGTTTATATAAAAACGATGGGCAAAATTTGTATCTATCTTCCCTGCAATATGTAACTCTTTAGGGTAATAATGCCCTATGTAGTAGATAGCAACAGCCATATGGGTAAGGGTTGCATATGCTTTGGATTGTTGTACAAGAGCAAGAGCTTCTTCTAGGTTCTGTGTTGGTATGATATGGAGTTTTGGATAATGTGTCTTAAGGTAATGGTAACTCATAGAATCTTTTGCTACAGCAAGTGTTTGGGAACTAATATCCTCTATATGGTTGATAAAAGATTTATCATTGCGTGTAACTAGAACAAAAGGAAAAGAACAAAAAGCATTACTTTTAAGACTGCTATTTGTTTCTATATCTTTTTCATTTGTGATAAGAGTTAATTTTTTATCATGGAAATTTTTGATTAATTTTTCCCATGAAGATGTAGGAGTATATATGAATTTTAATCCTGTTTTTTGTGCAATGATTTTTATATAATCACTTACTAATCCTTCCATCGTATGGTTATGTATGATGACAAGTGGTTCCCAGTTTATACCACTATATCTAATGGTGGGATGGTTATTTATATAGTGTTGTTCCTCTTGTGTAAAGAGAAGTGTTTTATGGTTTTGATGATGTAAACCTATCCATTTTGTATAAATTCTTTCTTTCTCTTCATTGGATATAGAGGCTAAACCTTTATCTAAAATATCTCTTAGTATAGGCATACTCTTTGTGGTTGTCATATGCAGTTTCATTGTATGTTTACCACGATAAGATTGAAAAGGGATGATAGTATTAATGCCATCTCTTTTTAGAACATAGGTAACAGAAGCATAAGTATCAAAAAGAATATCGGCTTTTTTTTGTAAGACTGCATCGATAGCTTGAGAAAAAGTTTCTACATCCACAATTTTGATATGTGGAAAATCTTGTTTAATAATCTCTCGATGTGCATACCCTTTTGGAATGGCAACTTTTTTTCCATTGAGATCTTCTAAACTCTTTACATGTAAGTCATCTCGTATAAAAAAATAATCAAGCATTTCAAAATAGGGTTTAGTATAGTTCATAAAAGAGGTTCGTTCTTTTGTTAAGTAAACAGCATCAAGCATATCTATAGAACCATTTTTGATTTTTATTAGATTGTCATTCCATTTGTTTACATGTAAGCTAAAATGTAGTCCTGTTTTTTTTGCTATGAGTTGGAGATAGTCATTGGCTATACCGTTGTAGTTACCCTTTGTTACAAAATCTACTGGTGCCCAGTCAGGTCCTACACCGACTGTTATAGAGGGATGATATTTAAGCCAATTTTTTTGTTCTTCTGAAAGTAAAGCTTTATCTGAAGCATAAAGTGTTGATGTAAAAAGACAAAAACAAAGAAAAAATTTATAACTTTGAGATAGCAATAAATTCATCTATATTATCTTCAAATATTTTTACTAAGAAAGGATCAAAATGACTATCTTTTCCTTCTATAATATAGGCTATAGCATCATCAACGCTCCATGCATCTTTATAGACTCTTTTATGGGTAAGTGCATCAAAAACATCTGCAAGTGCAACAATTCTTCCAAAAATGTGGATGTTTTCTCCCTTAAGTCCACGAGGGTATCCTGAACCATCCCATTTTTCATGGTGTTCATAAGCGATAATATCTGCGGATTGCATAATTTTTCTTGAAGAAATACCTAAAAACTCATGAGCTTTCGTTGTATGTGTTTTCATTATTTCAAATTCTTCAGCAGTAAGTTTTTCTGGTTTATGTAAAATTGTATGGGGAATAGCTATCTTACCTATATCGTGCATGGGTGATGCGTGATATATAATGTTTGCATCTTCTTCTGAAATGCTAGGGTGGTAATGGGCTAAAAGACGAGAGTATTCAGCAACTCTTTTTATATGTTTACCTGTTTCATCTGAGGTTGATTCCATGAGTTCTGTTAAAATGAAAATCATCTCTACTTGTGTTTTTTCAAGTTCACTTAAAAGTCTATCTACTTTATATTTGAGTTCAAATTCTAGAGTAAGATTATTTTGTCTTAGTACTTCTTTGGCTTTATAGAGTTCAAGATGTGTTTTTACACGAGCGACGAGTTCATCAGCTTGGAAAGGTTTTGTAATATAATCAACACCACCTATTGCAAAACCTTTAGAGATAGAATCTATATCTGCTTTGGCAGTTAAAAAGATAACAGGGATGTTACGAAGCTTCTCATTAGCTTGCATCATTTCACAGAGTTCAAAGCCATCGAGTCCTGGCATCATAATGTCTAAAAGGACTAAATCAAAATCATTTTCATCCAAAAGTTTATAAGCATCTTCACCTGAGATGGCAAAGGAAAAGTTATAGTTAGATTCTCTAAGAATATTCATGGCTATTTGGATGTTATCTGCTATATCATCTACGATTAAAATTTGGTATTTGAGATTCATTGCTTTAGTCCCACATAAAATTTTATTAAAAGTATAGCATTAATAAGCTTTGATGGGAGCAATATAGCAATCCCTACTTTTTCTTAAAATTTATTAATGAATGTTTTATAACATAAAGGCTATACTCCTTTTAAGCAGAAGTTTATATACAAAAAGAGAAAAGATTATGAATAAGAAAAAGTTACAAGATAAATTGAGTAGTGATTTTTCAAAAGCTGTTTTGTTACCACTGATTTTAGCAACTTTATTATTTGTGGTGATATTTGTCATTTTTCGTATCTATATCTTTTCTCAAGCAGAAGCACTAGAGATTGCCAATACAAAAATTATTTTACAAAAAATGCTTAATAGTGAGACGAAGCTTATTGAACATGAACTTGGAAAATGTGTAAATAAATCAGAAAAATCTTTAGAAAAAATAACAAAAAAATTAGCGAATAAAGCTTTACCATTTCATGCTAAAATAATTTTACTCGATAAAAACAATACGCGGATAACTATGATACACTCATTAGATAGTTTCGATAAAAATGAGTATATTATTTTAGATAAAGCTCTTTCTAAAATGCTTTATCACGTAGTTATTTATATAAAAAAAGATAATGCTTTAAACATAGTACATAACATTCAACATAATTCACTTAAACTTGTATTTATTTTAATTATTGCTTATATATTCGTTTTTTTTATGATGTATAAACTTTCAAAACAAGGGTTCCGTAAATTTTCAAGGTATATAGTAAAACCTATCACTTTGTTGTCGTCTATAAGTTCTGATGTGACATATTATAAAAAAAATATAGAAACTTTTTCTACTGATATAGAAGAGATAGATATTTTAAGTAAAAACTTTACAAAGATTGTAAAAGATATAGATAAAAAAAGTATAGAACTTTTAGATTTTAATAAAAAATTGGCGATACAAGTAGCAAAAACAACACAAGATTTACAAGAACAAAATACTAAGATGAAAGCATTTTTTGAAACTATTATGGAAGCTGTAGTTGTTTTTAATGAGTCATACAATCTTATAGAAATAAATAGTATAGGTGTAGAAATTTTTGGTTATACAACAGATGAAGCTATGCTAGGAAAACATATATTAGAGTTTATTATAGAAGAAGATCAAGGTAAATTAAAAAAGGCTTTAGTAGAAGATAGTACAAAACCTTATGAAGTTAAACTTTATAAAGCTGATGGTGAAATTTTTACTGCTCTTGTGAAGGGAAGTAATATTGTGATTAATAATAAGCTTCATAGAATTTCAACTGTCATAGATATAACCGATGTAAAACATAAAGAAAAACAGCTTTTACAACAAAGTAAACAAGCACAAATGGGCGATATGATTAGTATGATAGCCCATCAATGGAGACAACCTTTAAATGCAATTAGTGCTGCAAGTATTAAACTTTCTATGATGTCAAGTATGCATAAACTAGAAGATGAACAAGTACAAAAAAGTAGTTTATTTATAGAAGAACAAACGCAAAAAATGTCTGCAACTATAGATACTTTTATGAATTTTGTACGACCTTCTCAAGAAGCAAATTTTTTTAAAATAGAACATACTCTTGAAGAAATTATGAAAATTATGGGTACACAACTTCTTAATCATAATATTGAAGTAAGTATAGAAAATAAAAATACTGATGTTGCTATTATGGGGCATGAAGATCTTTTAGAACAAGTTATTTTAAATATCCTTTCAAATGCTAGAGATGCTTTTGAAAATCAAGAAATAAAAGATAAATACATTAAAATTTCTATAAAATCTAAAAAAGGTATTATGCTTGTTATAAAAGATAACGCAGGGGGGATTCCACAAGAGATTCAAGAGCGTATTTTTCATCCATATTTTACAACAAAAGAGCAAGGTAAAGGAACAGGTATAGGACTCTATATGAGTCTTGATATTATGAAAAAAAGTTTTCATGGTGATTTACAATATAAAGCTACAAAAAATGGTAGTATTTTTAAGATTATATTTGATGCTGAGTAAATCTTTTATTATATAAGTAGTATAAAAAGTTATTTTGTTTTATTCCAGTTTTTTAGATAAAATCGATACCAAAAAGGCAACAAATGAATTTCTTAGATGTAAAAACAGACTACGCTTTTAAAAAAGTATTTGTGTAGTATAGAAAGTAAAGATATACTTATAAGTTTTCTTAATTCTCTTGTTTATAATGATAGCAATGTTAAAATCAAAGACTTAGATAGAGTTGATCCTTATAACATCCCTATGATAAAAGACACCTTTGTTGATGTGAAAGCGTTTTTAGATAACAATACAACAGTTATCATAGAAATGCAAGTACTTAATCATAAGGGTTTTGAAAAAAGAGTACTTTATAATGCTGCAAAAAATTACTCAGTTCAACTTAATAAAAGTGAAGATTATCATTTACTTAATCCAGTTATAGCACTAAGTATTGTAGATTTTACTATGTTTGAAGATAATGAAAATATCATAAATAGATTTAAACTAATAGAAAAAGACACCTTTATAAATTATAATGATGATATCGAACTTATTTTCATAGAGTTGCCAAAGTTTAAAAAGTCATTGCACGAATTACAAGACATAAAAGAGCAATGGATTTATTTTGTGAAAAATGCAGGTAGTTTAGAATATATACCACAAAATTTAGATTCACATATAAAATTAGCCCTAGAAAATATTAATGAAGCAAATCTGGCAAAAGAAGAACTAGAAGCACAACATAAAAGGGACACCAATAAATTTAATTAGTAGTTTTGTGGATATGAAAGAGGAAAAAGTTATTTCATTTTTACAAAGTCTTAATCTTTAAATTTTTTTAATAACTAAATAGCTGAAATTCCAATCGTCTAAATTTGTTTAGTGGTTGGGTAGTTCACAGCTCTTATAACATCCTCTGCTTTGATATGCTTTTTCCCATAACCAAAATAGGGTTTCTTTTTTATCTTTCCAAAGTAAGCAGTATCACCCCCTAGTTTTACACCTAAAACAAGAGCCATTGCCGTGATGGGATGTCCAGCATTGGGGCTTTCATGTTTTTTTCCATCTTGATAAAAGGCAAAAAGTTGTTTGTGCTTACCAAAGAGCATAATGAGAAGAGCAGTAAGACGGGAGGGGATGAAGTTTGCTATATCATCAAGTTTTGCAGCGACCTTACCAAATTTTTCATAGCGTTTATTTCTGTAGCCCACCATAGAGTCCATCGTATTGATAGCTTTATAAACTATAATGCCACTAAGTCCAAAAAAGACAAGGTAAAAAATAGGAGCGATAACACCATCACTAAGGTTTTCAGCATAAGTTTCTATAGCAGCTTTATAGATGTCACTTTCACTTAAATCTTGTGTATCTCGAGAGACCAACATAGAGATAGCATGATGTTTATCATCTGCTGTAACAACACCTAAAACAGCCTCTCTTAGCATACGATGGGCAATAAACATAGAGGCTAAAAGAGCAGTTATAGGGATGGCAATAATTGCAGGGAGTAGGGCAAGATAGCTTTGTATAGTCAGTCCAAAAAACAAAACAATACTTAAAAGAAAAACTACAAGAAAAGCACCTCTTACAACAGAATCTTTATAATATTTTTGTTCAAAAAAGGTGATAAGCTCTCCCATATAAATAACAGGGTGTTTTATGAAGTTAAACTCCCCAAAAACCCTATCGATACCATAAGCAAGAAGTGCAACAATAAGGTTAGTCATGCAGTTGCTCTATGATATAATCTACATCGATATGTGTTGCTATATGGTTTGCAAACACATCTATAGCGTGGGTTTTGTATGTTTGAAAATTATACCCTTTGTAGTGAGGGTGAAGTTGTGAAAAAAGTTTGTATCGTAGGGCATCATTATCAAAAATACCGTGTATAAAAGTACCATAAAGATTTTTTTTCATTTTAGCACGCTTTTTTGTTATGCCGTTATGTATCTCATAACCATCTCCCATAACGCCCCAAAGGTTATAGCACCCTTTTTTGACAATTTTCTCTTTTTGAAAAACAACACTCCCTTTAAAACGACCAAACCCCTCTATGTGTTTATGTTCACTTTCGATAGCTTCAGGGTCTAAAATCTCCTCAAACATCATCTCATAACCACCACAAATAGCGACAATAGTTTGTTTTTTCTTTTGAAAAACTTTTTCAAATCCTCGATCTTTAAGCCATTGTAAATCCTCTACAACTTTTTTACTTCCAGGGAGAATGAGCATATCATACCCTTTGGCTTCGGTTGCATTGGTGATAAAGTTAAGTTCTATCTCTTTATCGACAACTAAAGGTTCAAAATCGGTAAAGTTAGAGATATAAGGGAGTTTCACTACAGCAACTTTTATGATGGTATCTGTTGTGTCTTGTGTATAACCCATTAAGGAAGCAGAATCCTCAAAACCTAAGTTAAAAGGCTTATAAGGTACAACACCCAAGACTTTGATACCAAACTCTTGTTCTATGATAGTGACTCCCTCATCAAACAGACGCATATCTCCTTGAAATTTGTTTACAATAACACCTATAACATTTTTTTTAAGCTCTTTTGGCAGAAGATTATACACACCATAGATAGATGCAAACACACCACCTCTTTGGATGTCAGCAACTAAAATGATTTTTGTTTGGAATGTTGTTGCTACAAAAAGGTTGGAGAGATCTTTGTTCATAAGGTTGAGTTCTACAGGACTTCCAGCACCTTCAGCAACTATACATGTAAACTTTTTTTGAAGTTGTGTAAAGGCATCTTTAACAATGGGTTGGAGTTTATCCATATTACGATAATATGCCCATACATCACTCTCCCCTATACTTTTACCATTGATGATGATGTGGGAACGACTTGCGCCACCTGATTTGAGTAAAATGGGGTTAAAAAGTGGAGTGGTTGGAAGGTTGATAGATTCAGCTGCAAATGCTTGAGGGATCGCTATCTCCCCTGTGTTTTCATCGGTAACGACAGAGTTATTAGAAACATTTTGTGCTTTAAAAGGGGCTACTTTTACTCCCCTTTTGTGTAGCAGATAAGTTATAGCAAAACTAAGTGTTGATTTTCCAGCATCGCTACTTGTGCCAAAAATACTTAAAGAGTGCACAATTAAAAATCATCATCAAAAGAGAGGCTTCCTTTAGAGTAGTTTGCAACATTACCCTCAAAAAAGTTTGTCTTTTGATCGTTAAATTTTGAGAAGTCATCAACCCATTTGATAGGATTGGAAACATTATAAATTTTTTCAAAACCAACAGAGGTAAGTCTGTCATCTGCAAGGTATTGAATATACTGTTCAACTATAGCATCTGTAAGTCCTAGTATTTGCCCTTGTGTAATGTATTTTCCCCAGCTACTTTCAAGTTCTACAGCCTGTTTAAACATCTCTATTACTTCTGTTTTAAGTTGTGCATCAAAAAGATCAGGTCGCTCTTTTCTTAGAGTATTAATAAGGTTTTGAAAGAGGATAAGATGGGTCACTTCATCTCGTTGAATGAAACGAATCATTTGCGCACTACCTAACATTTTTCCAGCACGAGCAAGTGTATAGATATAAGTAAAACCACTGTAAAAGTAGATACCTTCTAAGATTTGGTTTGCAAAACATGCTTTTACAAAGTTTTTGTCTGTTGGGTTATCTGCTAATTCTTGATATACAGCAGCGATAGCATCATTTTTATGTTTAAGCATCATATCGCGACGCCAAAGGTCATAAATCTCTTCAGAGTTTGTTGAGATACTGTCAACCATAACTGCATAACTTTGCGAGTGTAGTGCTTCTTCAAACGATTGGCGTACTAAAACGAGATTAATCTCAGGTGCTGTAACATAAGGGTTGACATTGTCTATGAGATTATTTGTTTGGAGCGAATCCATAAAAATGAGTTGAGATAATGCTTTATCATAAGCTGTTTTTTCGGCATCTGTGAGGTTTTTATAGTCATTAACATCACGAGTCATATCAACTTCTTTAGGAAACCATGTATTATTTAACATCACTTCCCAAAGATTATATGCCCATTGGTATTTGATATTGTTAAGTTCAAAAATTCCTGTTGGATCACCACCAAAAACCTTTCTGTTGTTCACACTTTCAGTGGAATCTGGATTGTAAATTTTTTTTCTGTTCATTGTGGCTCCATTTGATAGTAATAAGTTTGTGATTATAACCATCTATATATAAAAATCTGATAAGATACATTTTATGAATTTTCAAATAGCTTTTGGACTTAAAAACAAGCATTTACAAACAATTTATGCGTCACTTTTTAGAAAAACAGCCCCTTTAGAGTATAAGATAGAGAGGATAAGTTTAAGTGATGGTGATTTTTTAGAATGTTTTATCTATCTTACATGTAAAGCTGATGCACCCTATGTGATGCTTTTTCATGGACTTGCAGGTTCTTATAAATCACCTTATATTCAAGGGATTATCTCCGCCCTACATAAAGAGGGTTTTCATGTTATTCTTATGCACTTTCGAGGGTGTTCAGGTAAAGTAAACCTTTTACCCCGTTCCTATCATAGTGGTGATACACAAGATGCTAAAGAGTGCATAGCTTTTATACAAAAAAAGTATAACCCTTCAAAACTTTATGGAGTTGGGTACTCTTTGGGTGCTAATATGCTTTTAAAGTTGTTAGGGGAGATGCAAGAGGAGAGCCCTTTTGATAAAGCAGTAGCTATCTCTGCTCCTATGAAACTTGCCATTTGTGCAAACCAAATGAACAAAGGCTTTTCTCGTTACTATCAATATCGTCTTATTAAAGAGTTGAAAATCGCACTTGAGTTAAAATATAAAAAATTTCCTATGGAAAAACTGCTTCATGTTTCATTAGAAGATATTCGTGCTATAAAAACTTTTTGGGAATTTGATGCTATTTATACTGCACCTATTCATGGTTTTAGCTCTGCACAAGAGTATTATGAAAAAAGTAGTGCTTTTGGATATTTACACACCATAGCGACTCCTACACTTATCATTCATGCCAAAGATGATCCTTTTATGACAGCAGAAGTGATTCCAACTAAGCATGATGTATCAAAGATGGTTACCTTAGAAATTACAGAAGGTGGTGGGCATGTAGGGTTTGTTGGTGGGAGTTTTTTAAAACCTCACTACTGGCTAGATGAAGCGATAGTGAGTTTTTTTAAAGATTAAAGTTTTATAGTATAGCCTATACCAAAAACATTTTTAATGGTATGCTCTGGTAATTTTTTTCTTAATTTTTTAATGATAGTTTTAAGTGAGCCAAGTTTGCTCATATCAACATCATACCATAGTTCAAAAATAATATCTTCAGTTTGAATTGTTTGATTGAGATTGTTACAAAGTAAATTAAGTAGTGCTACCTCTTTTTTTGTAAGGGCCTGTTCTATGTTGTTTTGAAAAAGTTTTTTTGCTTTTTTATCCCAAGTAAAAGACTCTTTAAGTATGACTATATCATTTGCATAAACAGTAAAATTTTGGATTTCATCTATAGCAAATTCTAAAGCTTCTTGTAATTCATTTCTTGAAATAGGTTTAACAAGATATTTACTGAGTTTTAAGTCACTTACCTCTAACAGTGTTTCTACATCAGACATAGCAGTTAGCATGATAGCTTTGGTAGTATGGTCATGTTCACGCACTTTTTTTAAAAAATCTATACCACTTTCCCCTGGAAGATTTATATCGACGATAAGAATAGAAGGCTTTTTATCTTTATAGACTTTATAGGCATCTTTTGCATTACCCACCTCATAAACATTTGAAAAGTAACGCTTAAGATAAGCTACATAATTTTTACGGATATCTTCTTCATCTTCAATAAATAAAACACTGTACTTGTATTGTTCCATCATTTAACCTTTTGGTAGTGTTATATAAAAACAAACACCATCTCTTATATTTTCTACACGCATATTGCCTCCAAATCGTTCTTGTATAATTTTTTTTGACATATAAAGACCTAAACCTGTTCCTTGTGATTTATGTTTAGTGGTAAAATAGGGTTCAAAGATTTTATTCATAACACTTTTTGTCATCCCTCCACCATTATCACAAATGATTATATGTAATTTCTCTTTTTCATCATTTAAAGCTATTGTAATGTTGGCTCTATGGATATTTCTACTTATGAGTATATCTTTAGCATTGTTGAGGAGTACAATAATAATTTGCTTGAGTTCATTAGGGTAAGCATTAAGTTCGACTTCTACTGTATTGATAAGTTTGATGGTTATAGCATGAGCCTCTAAAGAGGGGAGAACAACATCAAGTGCATTATGTATGATAGTAGTAATAGAAAATTTTTGTTTAGGATCTTCTTCTCCAAAATAGCCTTTAAAATCATCTATAGTTTCTGACATATACTTAGTTAGTTTTTCTATTTCAAGAAGTTTTTCATTGAGTAAAGTATCATCTATATCTAACTCATAAAGTTTATTATCTATAACGCTTACTATAGAGTTAATTTGTGATAAGGGTTGTCTCCACTGATGGGCAATATTATCCATCATCTCTTTCATGGAAGCGAGTTTTTCCTCTTCTACTTCATTTCTATTCAAAATATACCCATATTGTGTGATTTGTAGCATTATAACAAATTTTTGGGAGAATTTTATTACAATATCAAGCTATCTTTTATAGAATATGTTTAATTATTTTCCCAATTAAGGCTATATGATGAAACCAGCAAACAAACCAACAAACGATATTTCTCAGTTAGGGAATGTTGATCAGATTCGTGAAATACTTTTTGGATCACAATCTCGTGAACTTAAAGAGAAGTTTAAAAAGCTTGAAACTTCTATAGAAGCTATGCAAACAGAGATGCGTAAAAAGATGGAGCAGATACAAAGTGATTTTAATACTCGTATGGAAAATGAGTTAGAGGGTATCACTAGAAAAATGAAAAATATCACAAACCAACAACAAAGTGAATTTGCAGATGTACGAGATAGTGCTATTAAACAAGAAAAACGAATACAAAACTCTTTAGAGATTTTAGAAGAAGATCTCATTAGCAAAAATGAGCAACTTGCTAAACAGCAACTTGAAAACAGCAATACACTTCGTAATGAACTTGATACACTTAAAGATGAGATAAGTAGAGCTTTAGATGAAAGACTTAGTGAAATGGGTGCCGTGAAACTCTCTCGTGATGATGCTGCTGAAATTTTAATGGATGCTGCTATGGCTATGCAAGGATCTAATGTTAAACAACAACTTGCACTTACACAAGTAGAAAAAAAGTAAACGCTACCTTTTGATGAAAAACCAAGAGTCTAAGGAGGAGGAAACACAAGCATTAGAAGATGCTCTTTCTCCTATAGTAAATAAACTTATAGATAAAAATTATGAAACATCCAAAGATAAAATAGCATCGCAAATGGCACCTCTTATTGGGAGTGCCATAAGGGAGCAGATAAAATCACAAAAAGATGATGTTGTTGATGCGCTTTACCCTGTTATGGGTAATATGATTAGCAAATATGTAACACAGTCTCTTGAAGACCTTTTAGATAAAATCAACACACAAATTCAAAACGGTCTCTCTATGCGTGCATTAAAAAGAAAAATCACAGCAAAAATCAAAGGGGTAAGTGAGACAGAACTTCTTTTAAGTGAGATGACAAGCTCTTACATTCAGTCTGTTCTTTTAATCCATAAAGAGACAGGGTTAGTTCTTGCACATATAGAAAATCAAACACTTAATGAGCCTGAGATGTTAGCTTCTATGATGACAGCCATTAGAAGTTTTGTGAATGATTGGGTGGAGCAGAGTGGTTCTTATCAAGAGTTAGGAGAGATAGATTATGGTGGTAATAAAATCATCATAGAGGCGAGTGGTTATAGCTATCTTGCTGTGATTGTTCAAGGTGGTGCTTATAAAACAACATATGATGCTATTAGAGTCTGTTTAGAAAACATTGTTTTACATCATGGTGATGCCATACGGGAGTTTAATGGAGATTTAAGTGTTTTAGATCAAGAAGCCCTTAAAAAAGAGATGCTTCCTTTGTTAGCATTACAAGATCAAGAACAACTTCCTCAAAAGAAGCAACCTATTCATCCTTTACTTTATCTGATTTTAGTGAGTATGTTAGGATTTGGTGGGTATAGCTACTATAAACATTATCAGGCACAACAACTACAAAAAAGGTTGCAAAATCTTCTTTATACAACACCCCAACTAACACTCTATAGACTCACTCCCCATATAGAGGGTGAGCAAGTTGTTTTAGATGGGGAGGTACCTGCTCAGTATTATAAAGATTTGGCTCAAAAAATTGTCAAAAAACAGCTTAAAACATCTACTTTACAAAATAATATAGTGGTTGTACAATCTTTTACTGATCCACAACAAATTAGTAGCTATATAGCGTACTTGCTTCAAGGGTTTGCAATGCAAGAGGGTGTACATCTGCATTATATCTATAACTATCCTATCTTGACATTAGAGGGGAGTGTATGGAATCCATCACAAAAAGAGAAAATCTTAAAGAAATTAGTAGAGATAAAAGGGGTACAAAAAGTTTATGATAAGATAGTTATAGCACCTCCTTTACCTATAACTACGCTCTATTTTAGCAAAGGTAAAAGGAGTTTAAGTACAGAGGCACAAGCTAAACTGATACGATTTACGAAAAAATTAATGCGTTTTAATATAAAAGGTAAGCTTTTTATTACTATTTACAGTGATACATTAGGTTCAAAAAAAGCTAATGCTTTACTTTCACAGCATAGAGCAAAAGCTATAAAAGATTTTCTTCTTTCTAAAGTAAGAGTACACAATCCATTAAGTGTAGAGATAAAACTTTCACCACCAAAAGGGATTAATCCTAAAAAACAACCAGCTAAGGCACGCTGTGCTACAATAGCACTTACAAAAGAGGATAAAATATAATGCAAATAGTCTATAAAGTGGTGATGATTGGTGACTTTGGTGTTGGTAAAACAAGCTTAGTGCAACGCTTTATCAATAATAGCTTTAGTGAAGAGTACTTAAGTACTATTGGTGTGAGTATTGCTAAAAAAACTACTGAACATTCTACTATTATGTTATGGGATATTGAGGGGCATACAGAGTTTAAGCCTATATTTAAGCAATATCTTCTTGGTGCAAAGGGTTTTATTCTTGTAGGTGATATGACACGCATAGATACGATAAAAGCATTACAACATCATATAGAACTTTGTCATGGTATTGTTCCTGATGTTCCTATAGTTATCGCTTTAAATAAAGCTGATATTGAAAATATAGAGAATGCAGAAGTTCTACAGCAAGTAGAAAAAATTTCTAGTCATATTGTTAAAGTTCTTAAAACTTCAGCAAAAAGTGGTGAGCATGTTGAAGAACTTTTTCATGCATTAGATAAAGCAGTTATAGAAGGGTTATAACTATGATACTCGATACAATCAATAGACTTATATGCCAAAAACATAAAACCTCTTTTATGCTTTTTGATAAGAATTTTAAACTTTTAGATTTTAATGAATTGCTTAAAGATATTGTTGATGATGAGGTCTCTTTAACTTTTGGAGAAGATATAAGAGAAATAGTATGGAGTTTTATAGGCTTAGAAGAGGAGTTATTAGCTTTATTTCGCAATGAAAAAAAGCTAATTCATATTCCTATGATTCTTAAAAATGATCATTATTATGACTTAGATATAGAAATTTTGGAAACACAAGAGGGTGAAAAACTTTTTATTGCTTACTTTATTTATAAATCTAAAAATTCTATAGAATACATCGAGATGATTAAAGAAATTAATAAAAAAACACTTATTAATGAAACAAGTAAAGATCAAGAACGCCAGATGCTTTTAAATAAAGAGCTTATTAGTTTTACTGTAGATCTTGATGGCATTATTGTTGCACTTAACGATGCTCTTGCTTACTTTTTACATTTAGAAAAAGATAAAATTCAAGGTTCCCATTTTTCTACTTTTTTTCAAACACGAAATTTACTTTTAGAAGATAAAAATATTATTTTTACTGCAAAGAATCCTGCAAATAAAGTTATTTATTTTAATGCAACTGTTTTACCTCTTACCAAAAATGGTAAGATTTATGAAAATATGATTATTTGTCAAGATATTAGTTACTTACAAGAAGTAAAAAAGAAACTAGAGTATGTTTCTGAATTCGATACACTTACTGCATTGCCAAATAAAAATTATTTACTTCAAGAGATTGATAGGCATAGTATGGTACATAAGTCTTTTGTTATAGCGTATATTGACATTAAAAATTTTACAGAAATTAACAAAGAGTATGGCTTCCATGCTGGTGATATGCTTTTAAAACATATTGCAAAACTTTTAGAAGATATGATGCGTGTAGAAGATATTGTGGCTCGTATAGGAAGTAATCAGTTTGCTGTTTTATTTCAAATTTCATATAAAAATTTACTCTCTACACTTGAAAGAATTAAACATATACCTTTAAATACACCACTGATATATTCTAAAGAGGATAAAATAGATTTTAGTTTTTATATGGTTACAGCACAGTATCCTGAAGAAGCAGAAAATACACAAGCAATTATGGAGATTTTAGAAAAAAAGATGTTGCGAGAAAAGGTTCAGTAGGAGAACCCTTCAAAAGGGTTGTCTTACTATTTTCCTTTACGAGAATGTCTTTTTCTTTCATTTTCTGTAAGGAATTTTTTACGAATACGAATACTTTCAGGAGTTACTTCAAGAAGTTCATCATCTTCGATCCACTCTAATGCTCTCTCAAGAGACATATCACGAGGTGGTACAAGTTTGATAGCTTCATCAGCACCTGAAGAACGAACATTTGATTGTGCTTTTCCTTTAATAGGATTAACAACTAAATCATTTGAACGAGAATGCTCACCAATAATCATACCTTCATAAACTTTTGTTTGTACACCAATGAAAAGAACACCTCTATCTTGAATACCAAATAAAGAGAATCCTAAAGTTTCTCCATCTGTCATAGAGATTAATGCTCCATAACTTCTTGATTCAACAGAACCTGTAAATGGTCTAAACTCTAAGAAAGAGTGATTCATTACACCCTCACCTTTTGTATCTGTTAAGAATTGTCCACGGAATCCGATTAATGCACGAGCAGGAATCTCAAACTCAATTCTTTGGAAACCTTGACCCATTGGAAGCATAGATTTCATCTCAGCTTTTCTTTTACCAAGACGCTCGATAACTGTCCCACTTAAATCTTCAGGAACATCGATAACTAGGTGTTCAAATGGCTCACATTTTACACCCTCTATCTCTTTAACGATAACTTCAGGACGAGAAATACTAAACTCAAAACCTTCACGACGCATATTTTCAGCAAGAACAGTAATTTGAAGTTCACCACGACCACTTACTTTAAATTTACCTTCACCAACTACTTCTAGTTTCATAGCAACATTTGTATTCATTTCAAATTCAAGACGCTCACGAAGTTTGTTAGAAGTAACATGTTTTCCTTCTTGACCAGCAAGTGGAGAATCATTTACAGCAAAAACAACAGTTAAAGTTGGCTCTTCAACATGCATAGGATCAAGTGCTACAGGATTAACAGGATCAGCAACAGTATCACCAACATCAACAGTTTCCATACCAGCAAATGCTACGATATCACCAGCTTCAGCTTCATCAATCTCCATTCTGTTAAGACCGTGGAAACCTATAAGTTTAGAGATTTTACCCTTAACCATTTCACCATCACTCTTAGCAAGCATAACATTGTCACCTTTTCTAACTGTACCGTTGAAAATACGGCTAATACCGATTTTACCAACATAGTTGTCATAGTCAAGTGTAAATACTTGTGCTTGAAGTGGATTAGCTGCATCACCTTCTGGTTCAGGAATAGAGTTAATAATTGTTTCAAAAATACATTCAAAATTACCATCTTCATCTGCCATATCTAGTTTTGCCATACCATCACGAGCAGCAGCATAGATAATAGGGAAATCTTGTTGTTCATCTGTTGCACCCATATCTGCAAAAAGGTCAAACATCTCATCTACAACACGATCTGGCTCAGCAGAAGGTTTGTCAATTTTATTAATAACAACGATTGGCATTTTACCAAGTGCTAACATTTTTTTAACAACGAATTTTGTTTGAGGCATAACACCTTCATACGCATCAACAAGTACCAAAACACCATCAACCATTTTAAGTACACGCTCAACTTCACCACCAAAATCGGCGTGACCCGGAGTGTCAATGATGTTAATTTTGTAATCTTTATAACGGATAGCAGTGTTTTTAGAAAGAATTGTAATTCCTCTTTCTTTTTCTAAAGCGTTACTATCCATCGCTCTTTCGTCGTGTTGTTCGTGAGAACCAAATGTACCAGACTGCTCTAAGAGTCCATCAACAAGTGTAGTTTTACCGTGGTCAACGTGTGCGATAACGGCAATATTTCTAATTTTTTGCATTCTAGGGGTTTCCTTCTTGGGAAAATTTTTCGCGATTATACCCAAATTTAGATTATAGTT
>Ga0256828_1000232_pt1 | contig 38162 bp, 51 predicted proteins | sample CV88metaG_FD_185993 | JGI IMG/M metagenome (GOLD analysis project Ga0256828, IMG submission 185993) | Hydrothermal vent microbial communities from East Pacific Rise, Pacific Ocean - CV88 | ecosystem: Environmental > Aquatic > Marine > Hydrothermal vents | place: Pacific Ocean: East Pacific Rise...
TTCTAACTTCTCTCTTGATGCTAAGTATGATATAGCAGTCTCTTTTGGGTTCTTTTTATTTGCGTCCCAGATTTGGAACGATACTATTGTGTGTCTCATTTTTATCCTTTTTGTTTTATATTCTAGCCCCTAAAGGGCAACGCGTGTCAATTAGGGGTTACCCCCTAATTTGCTCATATTTCTCTCTTAACTCTTCTTGGGGATACTTCTCGGTATCTTTTCTCGAAAAAAACTCATCAAATGATGTAGGAGAGATTATCATCTCCCATTCTGGAACATCAACGGCATCTCTGCCAAATGTATCAATAAGAGTATCCTCAATACACTCCTCTTTGGTATCCCATCTCTCTTTGCCCCACTCTGTTTCTATAATACTCTCGTAACTGTATGCGTATAGTTTCATTTTGTTGTTCCTTTGTTTAAATGTACCCGTATTATATCATATATATTGACTGAAGTCAATAGTTTAGATAATAAAAAAGAGAAATATTTGTATTTTTTCCCTGGGGAGTTCGCATTGGGTTCGGTGGGACATAGTACAATAGGTACTGCTTAAAAAATAGGCAATTTGGCTAAGGTCAACACGCCCTCGCAAATCGGCAATTTCCGAGATTTTTACCCTCACTGTTACAAAAACGGTATAAAATGTGGTATAATTTTAAACTATTATTGTGAAAAATAAGAAAATTATACTATAAAGGGCTTGTATTAAATTATGGTTACGCGTAACAGTACATCAAAAATAGCAAAAACATTAGGAATGACCCCCCAAAATCTATCCCAAAACTACATAGGGAAAGGTAACAAAATAACACATTTAGAAGCTTTTGATTTGATAACCACAGTAAAGCGACTAAGATTAAAGATAGATGATGTTCATTTGATGCTAGAAATGTATAGTTTAGCCCGAGATAACATAAAGGCTAAACTATGACCACAATCCAAATACAGTCTGTAAATAATAAGGCTTACATAAAAAAGAAAGACTTAGCCAAACTACTTGGAGTGTCACAAAACCAAATCTCAAACTATGAGCGTGAAGATAGGTACAATACTCCACTAGAGAGGGTTGGTGAAGAAGAAGTTAAAGAGTTAGGTTTAAAGGGCGTGTATTATTATCCTTTTAAATCAATAAAATGGTATCTTGATAATGTTAAAACAAAACATTCCTCTAAAAAAACAAACAGCATCATAAAAAATGATATGAAAATAGACAATATTGATACTGATGATTTAGATACGATATTGTCACGCCTACCAAGTGATTTAAAAATAGCATTTCAAAATTCAGAGAAAGATATTCTTGATAAGTTTTCAGCCTTAGAAGATATTAATAAAAAAAGGTTAGAAAACCAAATTAAGAGGGGTGACTACATCAAAAAAATTGATAGTGATAGGGCTACTTCTGTGATGGCTAAAATGATGCTATCATCTTTAACTGAATTGAGAGAAAACCTACCCACTACACTTATAAGTCTGGGGGTGGATTTACCAATAGCCACCTTAGAGAATGCGATAGATATTTATCTTGAGAAAATGGTTGATGAATTGAGAGAAAAAGTAGAACAAGAAGAGGAGAGTACAGATGATGGTTGGTAAACTTTTTGGAGAGATAACCATAAAAACGCTAAATTGGAAGAAAAAAATCCAAGCTAGAAAGTGGTTTGCTGAGAATATAGAACTAACTAAAGGGAAAACAAGAGGTATGTTTGATGAAAACAAAGCACCACACACAAAATTGATACTTGAACTGATAGGACTTAGAGGATTAAATGTAATATCTTTGAAAGTAGCCTCACAGACGCAGAAAGGACACCCACTTGATACTAAAATCCCTACATTAAATGGGTTTAAGACGGTAGAGGAATTAGAAAGTGGGGATATTTTATTTGATGAAAATGGTAAAAAATGTAGGCTTATAAGTAAATCAGAGATTTTTACAAAAAACTTGTATCGTGTGTGGTTTGATGATGGTAGTTTTGTGGATTGTTCTGACGACCATCTTTGGACAGTAAATGAGAGAAAAAAAAGAGGAAGAAAAAAACATACCTATACTACATTGGAATTGATAAAAAAAAACATCAAGATGAGCAATGGGGCATCAAGATTTTCAATACCGTTAACTAAGCCTGTCTCTTTTAGTAGTAAAACCTTTGATATTGACCCATATGTTTTAGGCTTGTGGCTAGGAGATGGTAGCAAGAATAGTAATGTTATCACGATAGATAAATTAGACCTTGAGCTGTTAGACTATATTAACAACACAAAACATACAGCTAAAGTAGGTATTTTTGATAAAAATAGCAGAGCAGTTTCAATACGGATAGACGGGAAAGAAACAAAAGATAGAAGTTTTATATCCGATTTAAAGAAAAATAATTTATATGAAAACAAACATATACCTGAAAAGTATTTTTGGGGAAGTATTAACCAAAGAATATCATTACTACAAGGGCTATTAGATAGTGATGGCTCGGTTAGGAGATGTGGGAGTATTACTATATCACAATCAAATAAAACAGTAATAATGGACATATCAAGATTGTTGAAAACATTAGGGATTAAACATTCTGTAAAGCCAAAAGAAAGAATACCTAAGCTAAATGGCGTAGATATGTCAACAACATATACATTAGAATTTACTATATACAAAGAGCAATTTAACGCTTTTAGACTCAAGCGAAAACTAGCAGTACAAAACACGCTTACAAACCCAAAAAATAGAGCTTATCAAGTTATACATAGGTATATACACAAGATAGAGTCTATCCCTACTGTAAAATCACAATGCCTAATGGTTGATAGTCAAAGCCATCTATATCTATGTACCGATAATTTTATCCCAACACACAACACTACACTAAGCTTAGGTACGCTTATGTACTGGTTAGATACAGACTATCACGATATGTTTTATATGATACCAAGAGCTAACGATTTAAAGAAGTTTTTGGAGTATAAGATTAAACCAGCGATAGATGGGTGTAAGACAGTTAAAGAAAAAATGCTTGATTATAATCAAGAGGAGAAAGATAGAAAAAACAGCTTTTTTTATAAGACTCGTACCTCTATGTTAGCGATACTATCAGCAAATGATACGAAATCAATTACTACCAAATATGGCGTTTTTGATGAGGTAGCAGAAATGCCAGTCCAAGTAGTAGATGAAGCACTAGAGAGGTTTAAGGACTATGGAGACGACTACAAGGTTTTAATGGTTAGTACGCAAATGACTGAGAGTGATGCCATAAACCACTATTTTGAAAACTCTGAGATAAAATTAAGATATGAGCTAAGGTGTATCCATTGTAACGAGCTTTTTTATCCTATGCCAAATGACTTAAAAATTATGAGTGAAGATGAATATTTGGCAGAAATAGGCAAAAAAGAGCTATCGAAGGGAGAAATATCATCAAAATACACACCTTACGCGTCATCAAAAGCTTATCTACAATGCCCACATTGTGAAGCCAAAATTACAAACAAAGATAAAACAGAAGCCATTATGAATGGTTTGTGCGACTGGGTAATGTATGAGATAGATAGTGTAGATGAATATGATACCCCTACATACAAGACGATAAAAACCATAAAAACAGCTAAAGATTTGCCCCCAAATATAACAACCATAGGGCTAGAAGCTAACTCAATGATAAACCCAAGAGTACATATCAAACATTTTGCCAGAAAAGAATTGAACAATAGATATGCGAGTTTTGTAAACCAAAAAGAAAACAATCATAAATATATGGTAGGGTGGTGGAATATCCTACCGAAAGAAGAGAACAAAGAAGAGATAAAGCCAAGTGAAGTGTTGAAAATATGTAATAATTACGCATTTGGGGTAGTTCCTGACAATATATCACATCTACATATAGGGGTGGACTTACAAAAAGATAGATTATATTATACAGTAGGAGCAGTAGAATACAGCGAAGAGGATAAGTATGGCATAAAACTTCACATAATAGAATATGGAGAGCTTTACTCTAATTTTTCAAACCAAGATTTTATAGATTTAGAAGAGATTTTAGATAAAAAATATCACGATAAAGATGGTAATATGTTTACAGTAACATCTGGGGGGTGTGATATAAGGGGATTTGACCAAAACGACCCATCATCAAGAAGCTCACAAATGCTAGATTTTATATTTAATTATTCGCTTAAACTTAAAAGTTTTGGATTAGCAAACTGGGATAATTTCTTGTATCCTATGTGGGGGGTTGATAGATATTCAAGGCAAGAGCTACAAACACAAGGTTTTAAGAGAGAGAAACTAACAAGAGAAATAGATGGAGAAAAAATAACTATAAATGCTTTGTCATTTTCTAACCTAAAAATTAAGACTCTTCAACACTCTATGATAGAGAGAGCCATACTAAAATCAAATACAACAGATAAAGACGAGTTAAAAAAGCTAAAAACAAACCTTTTACATATAACCAAAGAAGCACTTATAAGATGGCAAGATAGACAATCTTTGCCTGTAAACCAAAGAGGAGATAAACACGCCATTGAAAGTCATTTAACAAGTGAAGTGCTAGGGTATGCTGTTAAAAATGGTAAAAAGGCTACAATAAAAACTTATGTAAAAAAACACCCATCAGTTAGAAATGACTACTTAGATTGTAACGATATGATAGTAGCTCAGATCTTGGCTCACGGAACATACAAAGAAGTTAAAAAAGAGCTAGTAGAATATGATGCTAGAGAGTTAAAGGCTTTATTGAGTTGATTATATTTTAAGCAACTGTTTGTTGTGGTTATATTTCTTTTGTTAGATTAGAGCTTGAAGTTTTGACATAGTTAGCCTAAAAAGACTAAACTATTTCTTCCGTTGAGTTATCACTCTCGTAAGCCACACCTCTACTAAAAAACATACAAAAGTAGAGAAAGGATAATAACTTAGATGGACGGTCTGCCTTATCCACCTTAAATATAAAAGTTGTATCAATGATTTTATATCAAAGTAAGGTTATTATATTCTATCCTCGTTAGCTGAAATCAGACGGCATATGCTACCAAGTGGTAGTATGTTTGCTCACTTTTTCGCTTATGGGTATTTTCTTGCCCAACCCAATCGTGGTTCAGGGACTAATTTGGTTAAAGCAGTAAGTATCTGCTACAATAAATATAACAATAAAAAAATAAAGGGTTGGATACAGGTGCGAATTGTATCCATTATAGCCTTTTAGTGATACGATTAAATGGGAGGTAGCCGAGCGACTACCTATTACAATTCGCACCCCTAAAAAGCTATAAAAGAATTATATAGTGATTATGCTTAATATAAAATTAAGGATATGTGTTATGTGATTTCTTGCTTTAGACTTTGTAAAAACTTTATGGTTCTTTTATCTTTTATAGGCCCATAACTATTTTTACTTTCACCTACATACTTAAAAGTAATTAACCACCCATTTGGTATTACTTTTAAGTTAATTATATGGTTTGCTATTCTTGTAACTCTTAATCGACTTATAAATACTACCACAACCCCAAAATGTAGAGCCATATTTTTTTAATTTTTTTTTATGACTATTTTGTACTGCTTGTTCTTTAATCAACAACTGATTAAATTTTAAGCAAACATATACTACAATACAACATTTAAGGATATATATGTGGACAGTTGAAGAAATAGACGAAATTATAATAACATTAAAAGACGCATATAGGGATATACTATACCAAAGAATGGAAGACCCCACGGAATACCTGATTAAAAAAATAAGAAAAGGTGATTTTTCAGCAGAATATCAAACGCCCGACCAAATCTTAAAGGATATTGATATGTGGCAAGGCAAAAAACTAGCACTCGAAAATGGGTGTAATCTTCATAGGATATGTAGATGAGTTTTATAACAACACTTTATGACCTATATCAATCTTTTGAGGACTCTTACGCTTTTAAGAAAGATGATACAAACCAAGAAATTAAAAAACTAAATCACCTAAACACTTTTTATGGGGCAATATCAAAGGGGTATCGTAAAGGTGTTGTAGGTTTAGGTTTTAATATTCAAAATCATTCAAGTAATCCAAATATAAATGACGAGTATGAAAAAATTATAAAAGATTGGAGTAGAAAATCGAATGACTCTAAAAACAGAAGTAATTGTGAGCTAACAGGCAGATATTTTTTTCAAGAAGCTCTCAGACAAATGGTTGATGAGTACGCAGTTCGTCAGGGTGGCTTTATAATCGCACACCACTATAATATGGCTTTTAAATATGGATACAAGTTTGAGATAATCCCTTTATCGGATATACAAGACTATACAGAAGACTCACAACATATCAAAAATGGATTTGTTTATAATTCAAACAGAGAGATAACACATATCTATATTAAAGACAAAAAACGCAACATAGGGTATAAAAAAGTACCATACGCTAATCTCACTTTAGTTATCAATAAGTGGGCAGATATTGACCAATATAGTGGTATGAGTCCACTACTCCGTTCAATGGAAGCTTTAGAATATATAGACAACTACAAAGCTAAAGAGATGGACGGAGCTGGTAGGAGAGCTAATACTCCATTCTTTATAAAAACGCCTAAATTTAAGGATATTTTCTCAGCAGTTAAGGCAAAACTATTATCTGGCACAACAACCGTAGATGAAGCAAGTTTGATAAAAGAAAACTTTGAGCTTAGAAGATTAGATAAAAAAGACATCAATAGTCAAGATATTGCCTACATAGATAGCGATGAGGACTTAATAGAAACAGGCAAAGGTATAATCACAATATACCCTGAAATGTACGCAAATGAGATAAAAAGTGCTAGTGCTTCAATAGGGCTTGATGCTTCAACTACTGCTGGAATGACACACTCTTCATATAACGCCGCACTAAAAGCAAGTCAATCAGAAGAGCAAGAGTATGCGATTATCGCACAAGAGATTGTTGAAAGTTGCTTAAGAGAGGTTGTGGGCATAAGGCTTTTTAGGGGGCTACTTATGGTAAACGCCTTTAGTGAGTCTGAAAAAATCAAAACATCTTTAGCAGATGGCGCTAAATCTTTTGATGACTATATTAGTTTAGAATTTATCCGTGCTGAAGTAGGGCATATAGACCCTGTAAAATCGGCTAAAGCAACAACAGAACACCTAAGTAATGGAACAACTACACATATCCGTGAGTTGTCAAAAAGAGGTATAGATATGGAAACTCATCTTAATGAGATTGAGAGATTTGAGTTAGCCAAGCTAGAAAAACTTAAAATGATAAAGGTAAAATACAAAGAAGCTGGGTTTGAATATAATCCAAATACAGAAAGCACAATAACTGATGAGGAGCTAGATGATGACGATAGCAAGTAGAGCGTTAGCAACTATATATAATGAGCCTATGGCTATTGATATGGGAACATTGACTCAATATGTAGGTATGCTAACAGAAGAAGCAAAAACGCCTATAAATGATGTTAAAGATGGTGTGAAATATGTGAAACAATACGGAGTAGCGTCTATCTTTATTGATGGAGCTATGAATAAAAAAGCAGAAGATGGACTATGCGTAAGTATCGCAGGATATGATGAAATCATAGCTTACATAGAGGACGCAGAGGAAGACAATACGGTAGATGACATTGTATTGATTGTCGATACTCCAGGTGGAACAGTAGCAGGTGTTGAAAATGTAGCAGTAGCAGTTGAAAATGCCAAAAAACCTATCACAGTTGTAGTAGATAATATGATGTGTAGTGGTGGTATGTGGGCTTTTGCTGGAGCAGATAAGATATACGCTACAAATACATCTGTTTTAGGCAGTATAGGTGTGATTGTATCATACACAACAGAAGAAGATGGCAAAAAACAGCACCATTTGGTGTCTAAAAATGCCCCAAATAAAAGATGTGATTTAGCTGATAGTAGTTGTATAGATAGAGTCCAAGAACAAATCAATACATTGGAAGATAAGTTTTATGAGCGTATGGTTAAAGCCTTTGGTAAAACTAGAGAAGAGATAAAAGCAGACTTTAAAGATGGAGCAGTAGAGTATGCTGATGTTCTATTGGAAAAAGGCTACTTAGATGGTATCGCTACATACCAAGAAGTATATAGAGATTTGGCAACAAAAACAGACACTTTGGCAACTATGCCACCACAGAGAAAAATAGTAAATTCAACAACGGAGAGTGAAATGGCACTAGATGAAAAAGCCATCGAGGATTTACAACAAACGGTGGCACAACTTCAAACAAGACAAGATGAGCTTCAAGCTGAAAATGAGCAGTTAAAAGCACAAGCAGAGGCACAATCGTTTATCTTTGGTATGGCTTCACAATACGGTATCACAGATAAAAAAGTGATTGATGAAGCAGTAAAAACTGGTAGTAAAGTAGAGGGCGAAAATGTACTATTGAGACATATCGCGTCTAATGGTTCAGTTGGTGGTGGAGTTGATGAGAACTCAGATGATGATACAGATGTAGAAGCATCTTTTAACCTAAATAACATATAGGAGTTTTAAATGGCAGACAGAATAGATGGTCTTGTAAATGGGTCTCAAAACCCTGAAACAGATAATAGACTGGTAGTAGCAAGTGGAGAGGGAGAACTCAAAAGAGGGCAACTCTTAAAACTAGATGATGGTAAACTTAAAAAGATAGCAACTGGAGATACCCCACATAGTATCTTAAGAGCTGGTGTTGATGCTACCGACGGAGATGCTCCGTGTTCATATTATATAAAAGGGGCTTTTAACGAGTCTTTTATTGACTATGGAGACGGTACAGCTGATGAGTTTAGAGAAAAACTAAGAGCAGTTGGCATAGATACATTTGAGCCAAACAGATAGGAGTTTTAGATGGCAGTAGAATTTAGCAGAGAAAGAGTAGCTCTCGTAGGAGCAGTAAATGAGACACAAAAAGTAGATACAAGTATCTTCAAACTGATGGTAGGTGGGGTTAAATACTTCAATACTGAAACAATCGAGTATGAAGTAAAAGACAACAAATCTAAAACAGCAGTATATAAATCATTTGGTGAAACAGCTGAAATTGTAGAAAGAAATGGAACTGATGTTGTAAGAGTGAAACCATACAAAATTAACAGAAGTGTAACCTTTTCTGAGATTGAAGCGTATCAAAGAGATTTTGGGGCAAACCCTTACGCAAATATTCAAAATATACAGTTTCACGCAACAAAAGAGGCATTATATGATTATTGCCGTGCTGGTGCTTTAAAAAGACAAAAGAAAATTGTAGCTGAGGTGCTTCAAAACCTAAATTTAGCAAAGCAAGGTGAATTTGCTGGAGCAGACTTCAATATTGATGTAGCAACATTTAAAACATCAAAAAGTGAAGATAAGTGGGATGAGGCAGACGCTCCTGTATTGGAAGACTTGAGAAAACTTAGAGCGTTATCAAAGGGTACTGTATACCTAATGAACTCCAATACATATAGCCAAATGCTGAGAAATGGAGACTTGTTTACAGCAGATAACTCAAATGGTACTCGTAGAAACTTTGATATAGACACAGCGTCTGATATAAATATTGAAGCTTATAGAGTAGGTAAAGTACTTGACCCGTTAGCAATGTGTGATGTGTATATTTGGGACAGCAAAGATGAAGATGAAACATATCTTGATGATGGGATTGTTGTTTGTTCTAAGCCAAATATACTACAAGGTATGTTTGGGGGCATCTACACTAGACCAAAACCAAATGCTGATGCCGTTGTCGTTGCTACTGAGTGGACAGTAGAAAAGGTTAGAATTGACAACCCTACAACAGATGCTCTTGTTTATAAGTCAGCCCCAATGTATGCTCCAAAAGGCACTAAGGCTATATCTGTACTTAAAGCGTACTAAGGAGTAAGTTGTGCCACTAGAAGATAAGATAAAAGAGTACATCTCCACTCAAACAGACAGAGTGGAGGAGGTAGTATCTCTACTCAATCTTGAAGAGCTAGAGCTAAAGCAAGATGGGGAACTCAAAAAGGCGTCTATTGACAAGATAAACGCCGTCATAGAGGGGCTTATGCCACTAGAAGATAAGGTAAAAGTAGAGCTTTTATGTAACCACGGTGGTATAACTGGTGTGGCTGAACTTCCAAAAAAAGAAGCAGAAAGCTTGATAAGTATAGGGTGGGCTAAAGTAATATGAAAAAACTGATAGCGAAAACGACTAATTTTATCAAAGAGCGTACAGGCATAGGAGATACAATCCTATATAATGGAACGCTCGAATTGACTTGTATGGTTGAGTATAATAAACTAAAAGAAGTCAAAAAAGATGATGAAATCGTTTCTACTATCATTTTTCATAGTGTAGAGCTTGATAACCCCCCAAGAATAGCTGATAGTATCATTTTTAACAATGATAGATACTCAGTAATCGAGTTCACTATCATTGGAGACAAATACGATATTCAAGCCGTAAAATCACAACATCAAAGAGGTAGATAGTGGAATTTTATGTCAATGGTGTAGATGTTTTTAAGGTGTTTCAGGACATGGCAACTTATGCCCCAAATATCGCACTTGAACAGATGTCTAAAGCTGGGAGTGAAGTACGAGAGCAACAAAGAAAAGCACTTAAAAGTACAACAGTCCATACAGTAACACGAGTTGGCAAAAATGGTAAAAAATATCTCGCAGATGCTGGAGCTTCACGAGCATTTGGAGCTAGAGAGGAAGATAATCAAGACGCAAATCCATCAAATATGGCTAGTTTTATCAATAGTTTTTTAATGGAGGGGCGTATGGTTATGGTTGTTAATGGTTCTCATAGAGCATTTAGACCTATACTTAGAAGAGATGGGGAGGTGATAGGCGTTGGAAACTTAGTGGGGGGTGTAAGCAAAGAGACTCACGCTATTTTACAAAGAATGAATGATAATAAAATCTTAAGCGATTATCCTATTCGTTCGCAACTCGCAACTAAAAAACAGATAGGTACACATTACGCTGATACAGGTAATTCGAGAGCCAAACCAAAGGTAGTAGAGTATCTAACTAAAGGCTACGAGAAAACAATGGAGAGAGTTATCAAAAAAAGTGAAAAACAAATAAAGGCTAAATTGTGAAAAATCAAAGCGAAATCGCACATTCCATAGCCCTTTATCTAAAAAGCAATCAAGATTATTTACAATTATTGTCAGATATGTATAATATTGGAGATATGGCATTTATGGCAAATATGGATACGCTGGGTAGTGGTTGTGATAAGCCAAACGCTACAAATGTGATATGTTTATCCGTAGGCGAAGACCCAAATAGTATAGATTATGCCGTAGCAGTTGAAGTGATAATCAAAAGAAAACGCTCAGATGCTAGGAACTTTGACATAACAGAGATAGATGGCGTTACAGTAGATAATACTATAATAGCGATGGACTTGTTTTTACAATTTATCCACAAAAAAGTAAAAGATTATATCCAAGGTGGTATAATTGTAGGCACAGATGTTTTAAAAGGTTGTCAAGTCGTACATACTCAAAATACACGCCCTTTGGGGGAAAATTTTGATGATATTTATGGCAAGGTATCTTTTAATTTTAACCAAAAAAAATGTCAATAAAGGAATAAGATGGGAGCAACGCTAAAGAGTATAAAAATGGCTCGTTGTAATGATGATGGGACAATAGTAGATAACCCCGTTGTTATTGATTTATGTGTAGAGTCTAGTGATGTAAAAATCGGATATAATTATGTAGATGTAAACTGCTTACTAAGCAAAACATCAGACAAAAAACAAGGTAGTTCAACAATAGATGGAAGTTTGACTTTTAACCTAAACAAACAAACAGCATATCTACTTCACTTGCTAGTCTTAGGGCAATATACATCAAAAGTTGATGACGCAACAGATGATTGGGCTGCTGATACAGAGTATCACCTTGGAGATAAAGTAAATCACTCAAACGATACACATACTCTCACTTGTACTAGAGTGAAAGATGATAGCAAATCAGGTAGTGATGAGCCTACAACAGAAGTAACAAACAGCACAAAGATAACACAAGACAATAATGTTACTTGGGCAATAACTCCACTTTTCAAAAAAACAGCTATTGAATTACAAGACACACCTATAAAGGTAGCAATTGAGTTTGGTATAGATGATGGTACAGGTGGAGATATATTCTATAAAAGATATGAAGCCGTCGAGTTTGTAAACCTACCAATAAGTGTTGAGAATACAGACAAAGTACCACAATATCAAGTCAATATTGTAGGAAACTCTTTTGTGGACAGTACAGACTCAGAGTGGACAACTCCACTAGATGGTATCGCTGGAGCTAAGATGGTTCATCTTGGTAGAGATTATTACTCAGCTAATACAGATGATACAACTACTTTAGCCCTTGATGGCAACTATGGGTGTGTTCAAAAGTTTGATTTAACTTTAGATAAGGGTGTTACAGTTAAAAAAGGGCTTAACAAATGTTCAATCTCAACAAGAGATATTAAAGCAGATGGGAATATAAGCCTTGATTTTACCGTAGAAGAGTATAAAAAATACAAAAATAACGAGAGCTTCACAGTTGATTTAAAAATCGCTGATGAGGGTTGTTATATTGAGTATGTGTTTGATACAGTAAAAGCAGAAACAGTTGACCCTGTAACACCAAGCAGAACAGAGGTGATGCTAGACCCACCAATATGGGCAGTTTCAAATCCTAAACTCGTTGGTGTAACAATCGTTTACCCTGAGTTTATGGCTGATGATGGTACTCTTGTAGAGTTTTAACATATAGTGGTAGCACTTAGCCATTCGGTGTTACCACTTCTAAAAGAATGGCTATTTTTAAGCACTTTATGGAGTGTTTAAAATATTATTAAAGGATTTAGAATGGCAAACAATAAAAGAGATACTTTGATAGTTATCGCAGAAGCATATAAAAAGATGGATATAGAGCTTACTGCTAAATTAGAAGAGATTTTAGGTGTTTATCCTGAAGTGGATTTTGAAGATTTTGATAGCGAATTTGGGCAAATCACAAGACGAAACATATTAAATATGGTTAGAAAACTGTATGATAAAAAAGATAAAAAAGTCAAAGATATTGAAAAACTTGTAAAAACTCAATCGTTACCCAAAGAGCTACAAGACGCACTAGATAAAGTAGGCAATACCCCTATGGACGAGCCAGAGATAGCAGACAAGACATTGTCTGATATTGACCGTATAAAAGTCATAGAAGAAAAAACGGGAACAAAAGAAGCAGATTGGGATAGAGATATTTATGACAAATTCTGTGGAATGGTTACATATAAGGTGACAAGCTTTCTTAATGAAAAACAAGAAGTGAAAATAACTCCTATTGGGGAAAAGTTCGGTCTCGTGTCTCGCGAAGAGATAGCCAAAATCCAAAAAGCAACAAAAGGCATAGCCGAAGACGACCACGAAGAAGTTAAAAAAGCTATTTTAGGAGTTTTAAGAAAAAATAGACCAGAACTACTTAAAGGTGCCACAGAATGGGAACAAGAGTACATTACATTATTGGTTCGCTCTCAAATACATAAAACTCTAGCAAACTTTATTAAGGGTTTTTAGTAAAGCTTGTTGAGTGGGAATTTGACAAGCAGAGAGCCAAAAGGGTAAGTGATTTATTCAAGAGTCGTCCAAATCTAAGCGAAATGGTAGAAGATAGACTCTTGTACCACAACTTAGAGATGGACGACTACACAGAGTTTCTCAAAGATTTTATCCCCCTTTTTGGGGAAAAAGTGCCTGAATTTATACTTGAATTATTTAGGGATTTAAAAAAAATCTTTTCAGTGGGCAGTAATGGTTTTGGTGGTACAATAAATGAAACGGTTTTAGATGGTATCCACTATATGGAATATCTTGGATATGATGGAGATACAATAGAGCCTTATGTTAGGCTTTATAGAGATAGATTAAATGACAGTTTAAGAGAGAGTTAATGAGTACAGTTAAGTTTACAATCAAAGGCGATACGAGTGATTTTACTTCCAAGATGGAAGCCTTAAAAAAGCAATATCGTGATACTCTTAAATCTATCTCTAAAAACAATGATGACTTACTAAAAAAACAACAACAACTTACAGCAGAGAGAAATATACAAACAACCCTTACTCCCAGAACAGAAGAGATGAAACTTAGTAATGAGCGTATATCCCAACTCAACAGGGAGCTAAGGGCATTAAAGGCACTCTCAGCTGAACTAGACGCAAACAAAAGACGCATTAGCTCCCTTGTAAATGTAGAAAAAGAACAGCTAAATATAAATAAACAAGTATCCCAAAGCTTTGAACTTATGGGGCAAAATATTCTTACTACAATTCGTAGGATTACTCCACTTATTAGTGGGCTATACCTTTTAAAAAGTGCTTATGACAAAACACTGGGTGTAGGGTTTGATTTTAATAAGGTTATAGAAGCTGAAACAATGGGGCTTAAACTCTTGGTAGTCCAAAACTTAGCCAATATAGACGCTAAAGGCAAAGCTCTAACCTTACAAGAGAAGTACAACATAGCTCAAAAAGAGTCTGTAAAAATGATGGAGAAAATCAAAAACATCAACCCTGAAACTCCGTATAATTTAGCAGATACAGTAAAAGTATATAAAGCACTATATCCACAGTTAATAAGATATGGTGCTACTATGGACGATATAGCAGAGATAACCAAAAAGTTTACAATTATAGCCAAAGTAAACAACTTGGAAGTGGATCAATTTATCCGTACAGTCGATACAGCCTTTACAGGCAATATGGCACAATCTCAGCTTAAAAATGTACTCGAGAGAATGGGGCTTGACAACAAATCCATAGAAGAAGCCATAAAAAACGGGCAATTATTATCAATAATCAAGGATAAATTTAAAGAAGTAAATGAGGAGATGTTAGGACTAAAACAAACTTGGGCTAACGCGTCATCAGCTTTTACTACAAATTGGCAAACTCTTTGGGGGCAACTACAAAAACCTATGTTTGAAGCTCAAATTAAAGGGGTACAAACTCTAAATGAAGTTATGAAAAACAATATGGATACAATCAAAGAGAGTATCTTGCTATTTAGAGATTTGGTAGTTGAGGTCTTAGGACTGTATAGTGCTTCAAAATTACTATCAACAGTTCAATTATCACAATCTACGCTTAGTTTTGGTGGGTCGCTATCCTTAGCAAAAACAAAAATAACAGATTTAAGCAAAGCTATGTGGACTTTCACAAAGTCAAATCCGTTACTTGTAGCTATGGGTGTGGCTATGACTGCTTATGAATGGGCTACACATAAAGCAAGAGTGGAACAAAACAAGCTAAATGCCGTAATGGAAACATCACTCAAGACAATATCGGAGATGTCAAAGCTACAAGCACAAGCAACTCTCGTTACTACTCAAGACGCACTTGGAAATGAAAGAAAAAAACTTAAAGAGTTATACAACCAAAATGACGCATTATATGTCCAATATGGAAGAAGAACACAAAGCAATATTTTAGTTGAAGCTGAGATAGAAAAACAAAAAGAGGTTATCTCTAAGGTTGAAGAGAAAATACAACTATTAAATGATGTAATCGCTGGTAAAAAAATATCATTAGATACAACAGATAAATTAAATTTTAAAACAGCCGATTTGAAAGACAATGTAGCAAAAACAGCAGATGAAGCTCAAAGATTATCACAAAATCTTATTCAATCGCTAATGGCACTACATAGAACACAGCGAGATATGGCAGTATTTAGTGGCAGTATGTTAGATGAGCAAAGAAAGATACTAGATGCCAAAGAGAAACTGGATAATGCTAGTAAAAATTTCACAAAAATAGCTATAAGTGGAGATGTAAAAAGCCCAGAATATCACGAAGCATCAACAGCATTATTACAGGCTCAAATAGGGTACAAAAAAACACTCCTTGAGATAGACAAGCAAAAAGCAAACCTAACAGCTCAAATAACAGAAAATGAGTTTAATCTTTACGCAAATACACTCAAAGGGGCAAATAAAACTAAAGCAGAGGTTGAGTTCGTAAACTCCAAAATAGCAACTCAACAAAATTTAATAAACGGGTTACAACAAGGCTCAATCAAGTATTTATCAGCAGTTAAAGATTTGGACGATTTAAGAATACAAAAACAATCTCTTTTAAACTCACTCAAAAAAGATGAGGTAGGGCATACCAAAAAAACAGCAACCCATACAGCCAAAGCAGTTAAAGACACAAACGAGCTATACAAAGAATACCTAAAAATAACAGGACAACAAGCAAAATTAAAAGAGATAAACACGCAAGAAACTCTAAATAAATTCACAAAAGCAGGGTATAGCAAAAAGCAGATAGCTGAACTTAAAAAGGCACTTGGCAAAGTCAATAAAGAAGTCACGCTAGACTTCGCTACTCAATTTAAAAATATGTTTGACAGCCTACTCAAAGGCGATATAGCTGGAGCAGTTAAAGGGCTTTTTAATGGGATAAGTCAAGATTTACTTGCCGAGCCTATAAAAGCACTTTCTACTAAGTTAAGTGGTATGACTACGGATTTATTTGGAAAGATAGGGAAATCTTTTGGTAGTTCAGATGGTGGAATGCTTAGTGGTATGTTTGGTCAGGCTCTTGGTGGGTTAGCTTTGGGGGGTATAGGTTCTCTACTTGGCAATGTACTCGATGGTTGGCTAAACCAAGAAGAAACACCACCTGAGCTAGAGTCTATACACTTAACATCTGAGAGTATGGCAAAATCTTTAGACTTTATAAAAAACGCTCAAAATCCTTTATTGAGTTACACGAAAAAGCAAACAGAATACTTATCGATAATCGCCCAATCATTTGGGAATATTGGTAATTCTATGTTAGCAAGTGGGATTGATTTCGGTGGGCAATTCTACCAAGGTTCATCAAAAGGGGGTGTCTTTAGTTCAAAAACTTACGAGTTGTATGGTACTAGCGTGGACTTTGAAGCTGTTAAAATGTCAGACGCAATAGCTGGTGAGTGGACGGCTTACAGCGATGAAGTTATCAAAAAAACTTATGATAGTTGGGTTAAGCATAAAGTTTCGTATAGTCACAACAAAACAGACATCTCGGATTTAATCGCTAGGGATATGGCAAAAGCTACTTCATCTATGTTTGAGAGCATAATAGCGAGTGCCAACTTGCTAGACTTGAGTTTAACTAAATCTTTTACTTTCGAGAAGTTTAAAGAAGTACCTAAAACTATCCAATTATATGGATTAGCTATCCAACAAGGTATGGAAACGGTATCTGATGGTTTTACGACAGAAGTCCAAAGCTTACTAGATGAAACTATTGATTTAGGGAAGATAGATACATCTGGAATGACTGGGACAGAGATAGCCCAAGCAATAGAAGAGAGATTTGGAGCAGAGTTTGATGCCATTGTAGGTAAATACTTTGGTGACGAGCTGTACGAGTTTCAAAAAGCAGGGGAAGGACTTGCTGAGACTTTAAATAGAGTATCAGTGACCTTTGAACAGACATCATATCAGTTAGGGCAAATTGGGCAACAGGTATCTTGGCAAAATGCCAATTATCTAGTAGATGCTTCTGGTGGAATGGAAGACTTTAACAGCTTATGGGGTAGTTACATAGATAATTACTATACAGATGTTGAGAAGTGGGCTATGAAGCAGAAAATGTTGTCCGATAGCTTTGCTCAGTTAGGGGTCCAAATGCCTGAAACAAAATCAGACTTTAGGCATCTTATAGAGTCTTTTGATGTTACAGACAAGGCAAGTGCTGAACTATACGCTTCACTCCTTCAATTAGCACCTGCTTTTGATGAGGTTACAAGCAGTACAAATGGTGGACTACAATCGTTACTAGAGTGGAAAAAGAAAGTATTGGACGAGATTAATGGTTTCTGGTCTAGCGATTTAAGTTACCTTAATAGTATAGAAAAAATAAAAAAACTTGATACTATTTCTAGTCAGCAAATAGCTACTGGACAAACTGATGATGCCTTTCAAAGCTTGAAAGATAAACTATCCTACGAGAAAAAAGTAAGTAGTAGTAGAGAAGATTATGCTTTTAACGCAGCTGAGTATCTTTACAAAATCAAAAATTTAGATGAGCCTACTGCTACAATAGATGATATAGTTTTATCATTATCGGAGCTAAAAACATTAATAAAAGAGGCATCTGATACTAATGTAGAAGTAAACAAAGAAGTGGCTGACGCAATAGTATCATCTAATTATACTCTCTAGTAAAGGAATTGATATGACAATAAGTAAAATAGTAGAGGCGACATTGGTTGACTCTACTGGTATTATAGACAATACAGGAACATACTCTCCTAGTATGCGGAAATTTACAAAGGGGCAGGAACTTATAAATAAAGAAGGGGATATATCTATTTATAAAAGGGCAGGAGACGAGATTACTATCCCCGACTACGATAGTGACAAGACAGACTATGAATTGTATGATTTGGTGTGGAAAGACGGGAAGACACAATGGGTCACCAACACTTCTGGGGTAGAAATAAAACAGCCTGAAGAGTATGACGATACTGATACATCGTATAATGCGTCAGACTGGGGAGAACGCTATATGAAACTATCTGATATGGTAACTAGAGATGATGGTAATTTTGATTTTAATTTTCTTGTTAAGTTACAAAAAGACGGTGATGATACTTATTTAATTGCTCATAAAGACACTGCCGACACAGACAAAATAACCTGGATAACAGGAAGGCTAATAAAGGACGATACAGAGTATGGTGATGATGATTTTTATGTAAAAACTTCTGATACTACTTTTCACTGGATAGACGGAGATGGGGAGAGTAGAACTACATTAGGGTTCATAGAGGATACTGATAGTTTAGCCGTAGGGGATTTGTTTTTTATATATAATACAGAAGTTGAGACACAAACAGAATTAGAAAAGAAAGACTATGGATATGTTATTGAGATAAGCGACGAGATAGAAGATGGCAGATACAAATACTATGTATATGTAATAGAGGATAGTGACACTAGTCATAAAATATATTATAGAGATGGGGCAGCATATGCTCTAATAACTTCCGTTGATGGTACTACCCCTAAGACAGAGGTTCATAGTGATTTCAATTTTTATCCGAAACATATGATAAAAAGAGGGGACGATTTATATATAAGAACCAATATAGATGTAGATATTGAATATAAAGATGTAGATGATGTGGTATTTAAAGAATTAGAAAGTATAGATGAAATACCTTGGGATTGGGTGTTCTATAAGCCTACACAAGAGTATGCCCCTTTCGATAACAAGAAATATACATATCTTGAGGGGGCTAGTGATGTAACTTATACTGTATTATCAAATAGTAGCTTTGATGTCGTAGCTTTAAATGGGTTAATCGCAAGTAAAGTAACAGTAGAAGTTTATAATAGTGATGGTAACACTGTCGAAGTTAAGAGCGTTATCCCAAAATGTAAAAGTAAACTTTCTGGAAAATACAAAGTATCTCAAGGGATTGCTATTGTATATTTATTAGATACTTACCCCGAGGATACCAAAATAAAAATCACAATAACTACCCTTGATGGTTATCTTCGGGTAGGTGGTGGATACTTAGGAGACAAAGTTGTTGTTGGGTTTACTAACTTGAACTTTAATAACAAGTGTAAAAATTTTGGCTTTTTTGAGCAAGATAAATTTGGTAACATCGTAACAGCAGAGGGAGCTAAGATACGGATTTTTACTGGGTCGGCTGACATTGAACTTGTTAATTATGATGATGTGTTTTCTGCCTTATTAGATGTTATAGATAAGAAAGTAATTATTGATGGTACAGATAATTTTAGCAATACTACCCCTGACAGTATGGCGTTTTTCCAGAGTACAATGATGATAGGGAGAACAAGAAGTATAGACCAAAAAACAGTATTACGAAATAGTAGTTTGTCAGAAATGGCTACATATAATTTTACATTTGAGGAGGATATTTAGATGCTAGAGTTCCCTAAGAGCCTACCTTGTATCTTACAAGACAACTTTAAAAATAGGCATAATTTCAAACACTACTTAGGAGGAAACTCTCACTTATTTAAAGGAGAGATTGACTTTCAGATAATTTTAAAAGATGACACAGATAGGGCTATCTATAAATCTTTTATACAAGATGTTTTAAAAACAAAAGACAAGAGATTTTTATTAAATATACCATTATGGGGAAGTACACTAGGTATTGTGGAACTAATAAGTGACAATATCGAAACCCTTGATTTTAAAGGCACTACTAGCAAGGTCTCGATGGTAGTAAAAGAGCCTTATTGGGGGGATTATGATTTTATAATGAGGATTGAAGCTCACGACAAAACCACAGAATATGCGTGGGTTTTCGGAACAGATAATAAAAACGATGTAGAAGTTATTATTTTTGGGGATACAAATAAAGTAGTTACAGATGGGTTCGATACCCACGATGATGACTCTAATACGGATTATCGGTCTATAATAATGGTAGGGGATTGCTACATTATAGGTAAAAATATAGTATATCATTTTATAGATTTTACAGATGATGATATGGATACTTCAATCCCAAAAATAATCCATATAGACAAGAGCGATAGACTTATATATGGTGGATATATGTTTTATAATGCTACTGGTTGTGAAGAAATTCATATAGCACCTGGGTGCTTTGATAATATAGCTAATAATTTTAATGACTTTACTTGTATGGCATATAATACAACCTCACTAAAATATATATCACCGTGGAGGCTATCTGAGGGGGCTATTGCGCGGAATATTTTCTCCTATTCGGGCATCGATTATGTCCCAGATATGTTGTGGGGAAATGCTGTGACTATAGCTGGGATATTTGAGTTCTCAAAAGTTACAAAAATACCTGATTTACACTTAACTAAATGTTCCTCTGCCAGTTATGCTTTTGCTAATTGTCCACTAAGTGGTGAACAAGGGGAGATACACTTGTATGATATAGGACACGCAGTCTCTTTGACTTATATGTTTTATGAGTGTAATCAGGAGGAATTTCAGGCAAAAATAATAGCTCACGATGTAATGGTAGACTGCGACTCAATGTTTATGAGTTCGAGTATTGGGGGACTCCACTTTGATGCTAAAATCACAAACGCACATCGAATGTTTGAAGGTTGTGATAATATTAGTTGTATATCTGGTAGGCTAGACACAACAGGTGCTGACGATAAAGAAGATATGTTTAAAGACTGTGACAACCTTGATACTCCAAATAGTGATGACCAAGACGCACTAATGTCAGATGATGGTGCTGACTGGACAAATGATAGTTGTTCTTAATATGAAAAAAGATTATTGTAGTCATTTCCCAGAGACTTGGGAGGATATAGAGATAGGACAATCGTGCTGTAAAAGGCACGATAATGAAGTTGGACAAGCAGGGACATATAACCCTATAACACCACATATCAATTTCTTTAAATGTTTAAGAAACAAAGGTATATCACTTCCAAGTACAATTATGATAACATTTGGAGGTACACTTTTTAGTTTTATTAAGTTGCCTTATCTGTACCACAAAAAGTACAAGTACAGACATAGTCCAAACTGGGATGGGATTATAAAAGGATAGATTATGGGGAGTATATTGTGTTAATACTAATCATATCAATAGCTACAATCTTTACTTTTAAAGATGAATTATAGAATAAGGAGAAACAATGGCAGTAGTAGAGATAGAAGTAACTGAAGAGATGACACTCTCAGTTACTTCAAATAAAATTAAAGTCTATAAAGGGACAAACGACCCTGAAGAAACAGATGTAAACAAAGATGATATTCTGAAATTGAAAGGCGTTATTCTCGTTCAAAACACGGGGAATACACCTTTTAAACTAAACAAGGTTGAACCAGCTCACGGTTTACAGGGTATGAAATGCTCTGTTGGGGATTTAATTCAATACCCATCTACCAGAGATGAGTATATGATGATACCCGATACTTTTAGTGTTCAGATGCTAGTAGATAAAGAGGTATAATATGGGAAGATTTATCAATTTAGGGGCTGTGAGTACGCAAACGGTATTCCCCTCTACAAGTAATTTCGTAGTTAAAAATGTTGGTAATGGTGGCGACTTTGAGGACGTTACAAGTGCTTTAGAATGGGTAGTAAGTGAGGGGAACAGATATAACTCTGGAATAATTTTACATCTGTCCGAAGATACACATACTCTCCATTTGACAGATAAATTAGCAAAAAATATCGCACCCGCTGCCTACTTAGCAGACCCAACAGAGGACTTAACTATCTCTCATATTAATGTTGTTTTTGCTGGTACAGGGGATAATACTAAATTAGTATTTGGTGACGAAATCCACTCAGCTAAATTCTTTAATTGCTCAATAGGTTATGCTAATATAAGCCTGGATGTTGAAGGAGATGATAAAATCGAGATAGATTATATACATTCAATAGTCACTATTGAAGCAGCTAGTAAGACAACAAGCATACTTCACTACCTTATAGATAGTACAATGAATATATTTGCTGAGTTCGAATATACAAAAGGTAACGAGACTTATGCCCTTACTACTTATGGTACTGGTAGGTATATGGATATTATGGGACTAACATCATTCGCAGGAGACGACCCTGTTAAGTTCCGAACTGGTTTCGGTGGGGGAATACATCTCGCTAAAAGCTATGGAGATGCTGTTCTAATGTATGGTGCTAGAGATAATACATACTCAGTAGATGGTGGATATGTTGTTAATACAAGTATGCGAAATAGCAGACCAATGACCCCATTGTATAACAATTCCGATACTGATGGGAGACCAACTTATCCAATAAAAGGCACACCGTGGTTTGACACAGAAATTGGTAAGCCAATTTGGTGTAAAACAGAAAAAGACGGTGATAATGATGCGGTATGGGTAGATGCGAACGGGGAGGAAGTATAATGACTATTTTTAACAAAATAAAACACAAACTACAATCAGAAGTACAATCTGATGTCTCAGGGTCAGGATTTACACAGCAACCTTTTGATATGAATAACGAGAATACTCAAGACTCCATCTACACATCAGATGGAGAGATAAAAGAGGAAAGAAAAGTTAATCTACTAAAGTCTCTTATTTTAAAATTTAAAGATTACAATAGTGGGCTAACAGTTAAAGGAGCTGGAGATAGTTCAGGATATATTGGAGTAAAAAACAAACATAACTCTTTCCTTATCTATACATTTAAAAGTGCTTTACAGTTTTGGAGTTCTCAAGCCAAGAAAGAGTTTCTCAAGTATTTTGTAGAAACTGATAAGCTAGAGGTGAATTCAGGAGCTAGGATTAAAGGCAAGATTTATGACGCCAACACAAATAAATCTTTGGCTAATGCTAATATCGAAACAGACAAAGATGGTAAACTTGTTTTAGTAGAAAAAAGTGGGGCAACTACACCTGATAGTGGTTGGATAAGCCTTAAAGAGTATCTAACTAACGATTGGGTAGAGTTTGGTGCTGGATATGAAGTTGAATATAGAATTATAGGTAAAGTAGTCTATATTAGGGGCTTAGTTAAACACGGAACAGCTAAAGCAATATTTAAAGATTTACCTAAGGATATTATTCCACCTAAAAAGCTGTATTTTGCTAATGCGATAAGCAATAAAAATGTCCACGGAAATGACAACTTAGCTTTAGTTATAGGTAGTCACGGAGTAATAGAGAGTAGAAAATATAGCAAAGAATGGACAAGTGTAGCTTGTTCTTACATATTAGATTAAAGGTATAAAAATGGTAAGTGATTTTTTACAAGAAATTATAGACGGTAAATTGAGAGTTATTGACCCAAAAACTTTAAGTTCTCAGTGTAGGAGCGTATCAAGTGCTATCCCTAATATGTGTTTAGGGGAACTTAAAAAAGATGTTATAGAGTACGCAGAAATTGAGCCTACAAAAGGAAGTTATGTTGTAGATAATGGATTAAGGCTAAATAGATACAAAAACCCTGATGTATGCTCAACGCCGTGGGGGCTAGAGATGGACGGCGAACAGATTGTGTCTATCGATTACAGTAAGAGTTATATCTATTATTTTGACGAGAATAGCGTTTTAGTTCGTGGGTATAGGGTAGATGAGAATAGTGACAATAGGTCGTGTATAAGTGCCACATTTAACGATACTCATATTTTTGTGGGGACATATTACAATAGGTTCTTGGCAATCGATAAAGATACTGGTGATGTAGCTTGGGAGTTTGGAAAATACAATTCGAGAGGTAAATGTTCCGATAATAAGATTGGTAAAGTTTACAACTTAGGCATAGCCCCAAATGGCAATGTTTTGGTACTTACTTACGATGGTGCTGGAGATGCCAATAGATACTATGGTACACTTGAGGAGTTTGATACTGATGGAAAATGGATTAAAACTCTTCTCGAAAATAAAGGCTCTGGACTTGGCTCAAACTTAGAGACTTACAACCCTAAAGCTATCCAAGTTATAGATGATGTTATATATGTAGGCAAAAATAATGAGATAGATGTATTTTCTTATGATGAAGATGATGGGTTAGCTTACATAAAAACAATCAGGAAACCTGCTAGTGCTGGAGTTGATGATTTAGATTTGTCTGATTTTACATTAAAAGGCGACTTGCTCTATGTACTATCTAACAATATGAGAAAAGTTATAGGCTTTAATGTGATTACTGGTAATGTAGAGTTTAGTGCTGGAGCATTTAGTTATGAGGCAGGTTCAGATATCCCACACAGGGGGAACGGATTAAATTCCCCTAAAAATTTGGTTGTAAAAGATGATGGTCGAATGTATGTATCGGACTACTCAAACTATAATATTATTGAGATATTTAAAGATGACTATATCCACCCTGATTATCCAATACCTGAAAATATAGAAATCCTTTACAGTTCAGTTACAAGAAACGAAGAAACTAAGATGTTTGATGTTCCAGTAGGTGAAGAGCCACCGACCCTACACTTGACATATAGGCTAAAATAATGAAGCAGTTTGGTTTATTTTTATTGGCTTTTGTGCTCGTATTTATTTTAACCCCTTTTGTAATAACATTTGGGGTTATAGCTAGGACACTAAAGGGATTACCTATAAAAGAGTACCTAGAAATATCAGCTATCGGGCTTGACCAAGCAGGTGGCTCTGTAATTTATGGCAAAGAGAACTATACAATATCATCTTATACGCACTACTTATGTAGATATGAGGGTACAAAATGTTGGTTTGAGAAGTTTATAGACTTCTTTTTTGGGAAAGAGCATTGTAGGAACTCTTTTGAATGGGAAATTAAAAAAGATAAGTTAGACTTATCTAATATAGAAAAGGATTATGATGAACGAGAATGAGTATATTGTAGCTTTTACAATATTTTTAGCCAATCTAGCAGGAGTTTTAACATACTTAGGTGTACCAATAGAGCCTTTTAGCTTGTTGGCATTTTTAATTATGATAGACTTCATTACTGGAGTTTGGAAAGCACACAGTTTAGGGGTAGAAGTTACATCAAACAAGGCTAAATACGGTGTATTAAGTAAGTTTAGCTTACTAATTATCCCAATAGTTATGGGGGCAGGAGCAAGAGCTTTAGGGCAAAATAGTACAGAGTTTTTCGTGTATGGGCTTAATTTACTAATTGTAAGTGAAGTTTATAGTACGATAGGGAATATTTACAGCTTACGGACAAAGCAAGAGTTACCTGAGTGGGACGCTATTTCTCTCATTGGGAAGAAGATGAGAGATATGTTTGGTGTAAAAAAATGATAACTTATAAAATAGCAAGATGGCTTTTTGATAGATTTGTATCGAGCAAATATAAGGCTATACTATGGGCAGGGGTTAAGTATCTACTCTCTTACATAAAAGGTAAAAAATGATTATAGACATAAAGAAAATACTAAAAAACCCAATGGTATTGATTACAATCATTGGGGGAGTGTTCGGCTCTGGGGCGTGGTTCTATATTGGGCATCTAAAAAGCACGGTTGATTTAATCAAGCAACAAGCTCAAGATGTTGTTATAGAAACTGGAACAGATGAGATTAGCTTTTATGCTAATAAAAGAATAAAGGAAATAGATGAGATTAATGTTACTAGCAACAATAACACTATTAGCTTTGACAGCTTGTTCGAGTAGTCCAGCGTTTCAGCCTGAACCAATCCAATATACCCCACATAAACTAAAAAACTGTGGGGCATTCTCCTATGAGATAAAAGATGGCAAAATGATTTTGGACGAAAAAACGGCTAAATGTTTACAAAATAATCTTGTAGTATGCTGTAAGGATAAAAAGGCTTTACAAACAGCAAATGAAGCGAACATTAGGATAATAAATATCTTAGAGAGAGATATTTTTGGTGGGTTATAAAGGAGTACAAAATTGAAAAGTTGGACAAAATCATACTCGTGGTGGTCGTTATGCTAGAGTGGCAAAATATCGCTACATTGTGGAGTAAAATTAAAGGGATAGTTGTTAAGTCTGGACAGACGATTATCGCCAAAGTATCGTCAAAGCAGAGTGTAAAAACTGAGATAATTTTTGCTTGTTATGAAGCAGGGATTACGAACGAGAATGCTATCAAGTATGTGTTAGCAACGGTTGAACACGAAACAGCAGGGACATTCAAACCCGTCAAAGAGGCATATTGGCTATCGGAAGAGTGGAGAAAAAAACACTTGAGATACTATCCTTTCTATGGTAGGGGATATGTTCAAATTACCTGGGAAAAGAACTATAAGAAGTTTAGTAAAATTGTAGGTAAAGATTTGGTTAAAAATCCAGATTTAGCGTTATCTCACAATGTTGCCCTAAAAATCTTAGTGATTGGAATGAGAGACGGACTTTTTACAGGTCGTAAGCTAAGCAGATATTTTAATCAAGATAGATGCGACTTTGTAAATGCTAGACGGATAATTAACGGCACGGATAAAGCCCAACATATCGCCGAATTAGCTAAGAAGATGAAAGTTTTTTAGGCTTCCATCTTTTTAATCTTCTTCTTGAGTATATTGATTAGCCGTTGTAGATACTCTACACTAAATTTTTGAGTAGCCGTATGGCTCTCTAACCACTCCACTTTTTTTAGTCCGATTTTCTGTATAAGCGATATTCTATACTCTGCTAAGTTTCCACTTTTATAGTTATTACAGATAGAACACTGTTTATGGCAATTTAGCACATTAAATCTCAAAGATGGACGACGCCCCACGGGGATATAATGCCCTGCGTGGAATTGCCTATTATTTATACACCCACAAGAGATACACGGCTTTTCTTTATCTCTTAGCCGTATATACTTATTAAAAAGCGTTTGAGCTTGTTTTGTCAAGTAGCTTTTATCCCCCTGATTAAGCTCTTTTTTTGCTTTTCGGACTTTTTTCTGTTTTTGTTTTTTAACATACTCTAATGAGCAGTCGTAAGAGCAAGTGAGATGAGCCATATTGTGCTTCTCGTACTCACTCTTACAAATCTTACATTTTGCTTTTTTAGGATATGCCATTATTTTCTCTTTTTAGTATAAGCTTTCCATTGTATCTCAAACATATAGTTTTGAGATATACAATCTTGTGGAATACCTACAAAGCTCTCATTTTTTGTGCGAGTTCGATAGCAACTCTCAGCCCTATCGCACCCTACCCCTGAGCATTCGGCAAACTGATGCCATCTCAAATCATCTTTATTGAGGGGGTCTAAATCCTTGATATTTAGTAAATTATATACGCAATGTAACGCACTCTCAATATCCACAGTTTTAGCGTATTGGTAATATGGGATATCTCCAAATTTCCCCAAAACTAAAATCTCTTTCTCTTTCTTTAAGAGATGCCACACTTGACACCCCCTCTCTATTTTACATATTTCCATATACTGCCCCTAATGTTCCTATCACCAAAGCACTTAATGTGCCAAATATAACAAAAATATTATACATTCCTATCCTTTTATGTACCCGATTGAGCCTATGACTCTATTTTTTATCTTTTTCAAATCGGGTTGAGTAGCTACTAACTCTCGAGCCTTTAGCCACTCTCCTATGCTTATATCTTGATGTGTGGCATACCCGTTGATAGCCACATTCACAATCTGCTCTTTTGTCATTTTTCTGTATTCTCCTTCCAAAATTCAAAAAGTTTTTGAGCCACTTCCTGACTCTTAGTAATTAGTTCTTTTTTCTCTTGATATGCTTTAATATCTCGCTTTTTTAATTCGAGCATAGATATTGTGTAATTAGCTATAAACCTATCTAGCTTTTGTTGTTTGATTTGCCCCGTTGGTTTCATTAATCTGATTAACTCCATAGAGAATATCAAAAAGCTTATATTCTCGTTTAAAACTTCTCTAATCTCATCTGTTTCTAGTCTCTTAATTTTCCCTAAAAGCACTTTATCTACGCTTCTAGTGAGTGTAAAACTTCGTGCCACCCTATGGGCTGTGAATACTATCGGGGGAACACGATTATCATCTTCTAGAGAGGTATCAAGATAGCTAACTGCTATATGATACATCAAAAAAGTAAATTCATTTTGTGTTAATTTCTCCATTTTTGACTCCTAAAATGGTATTTCATCATCTGAGATGTCAATATCGGGGATACTTGTCTCAGGGGTTTGAGTGTATCCATTCTCCTGCTGAGGTGTGGGGGTTTGGGGGTTGGCTTTGGGGGTATTACTCTCTTTACAGTCTAAAAACTCAAACTCTTTTATAGTTACAGAGTGCTTTGATTTTTTTTGCCCTTGTTGGTCCGTCCAGGTCTCTAACTTTAAATCCCCTCTTACGAAAAGCTTTGAGCCTTTCTTTGTGTATTGATTTAGTGTTTCGGCTTGTCTGCCAAATGCTGTTGCTGAGATAAAACAAGTATCTTCTCTTTGCTCCCCTGCTTGTGTCTTATACTTACTACTTGATACAACAGAGAAACTAGCGATTGCTGTTCCCCCTTGAGTATATCTTATCTCTATATCTGATGAGAGTCTAACGACTCCATTTATCTGTAAAAGTGCCATCTTTAATCCTTTTTATTTTTTATCTAAGATTTCAATGGCACTAGCTATAACAGTAAAAATACTAAGTATAGAAAAAAACATTGAAATCTTAGGGAACACAGTTTCCCCAACAACATCTGCTGTGTATCCAAACCCTAAGGATAGAATAATCCCACTAACTAAAACTATGTAATGCTTCATAGTTCCCCCTTTAATTCTCTCATTTTACTCTCCATATCAATCAGCTCTTGATATGTTTCAAATCTTGGCAATCTTCTAAAAGTTATACTCTTAAGTTTTATCATAGTATTAACTTTTGTTAGATTGTATTTTATTTTGCGATTTATCGCTCTAGGTTGTAGCCCTTTTTGAATAGTAAAATATTCCCAAAGTATCTGGATATTTTTGCTGTGTTGCTTAATTCTCCAAATGTATTCACCGTGTCCTGTTGCTAAATCACCGCCCCCTATCTCTTTGATAAAATCAAACAGCATCGGCTGTCTCTCTCTCATAGAGACAAAGTAGCCCTTAGTTCTACCCACAGCACTAGCCGAACTATACAGCCCGTCGGCTTGATATGTTTTAGTTTCGACCTTTTTTGTTTCAGTTCTTAGGGGTTGCTTGTTTCCAAATGCGTCGATAGCAAATGGGAAGTTGGAGTGGTCGTAAGGTATGTAGCTCATTCCATTTCTCCTAATAAAAACTCTTGAAGAGCAATAGCATTATTAACTTGTTGTAAATACTCATTTAACGACTGAATAACATTATAATTTCCTACTCTATCGTTTTGTAATTCCTTTAAATCCATAGCTATTTCGCTATACAGTTTTTTCCCACTCTCTATCTTTGTGTAAGTTGCCTCATAGTGAGTTAGTAGCTTCAACTCTTTAGGGGCTATCCCATATAAATACATTGTAGATTTAATAGATAGTTTTTCTATCTCTTTCATATCTATTCTACTCATACAATACTCCTATAATCCCAGAGACTATAATAAATATTAATAAATCCACTAAAATCTCAGTAGCGTCCCATTTGCCACGATAATTTTTGTATCCTAAAAATTTTAACATTTTTGCCTTTCCAGCATTTTCTTAAAGGGGAGATTGTGAAGTGCTGAAGTTCTACATCTCGACTAAGCCCTTAAAGAGTGGGTGAAGATGTAAGGACTTCAGCGACCCGTTGGCTCACCCACTTTTTAAAAGCTTTTTGTATTATACCTAAAGTGAAGTTAATCACTCATTTTTTCTAGCATCTTATCAAAATAAAGCTCGTCTCTTGATGGAAATTTTGGGATTGAGACGCCTTTAGCTCCAAATGCTTTCGTTATTACATCTATAAAAGCATCATACTCATCTTTTTTTAGCTGAGTAGATGATTTTTTATTATATAGGGCTTTGATTGTAGGCTTAAAAACAAGCTCGACAACTTTCATCATATCCCAACTTGTATCAAGCTTGATGACTCTTGGGATTGATAACCCGTGGGCGTTGAGCCTATCGGCTATTTTAGTGGCCCAAAGATGATATGAACGATTTTGTGCTAAAGTTCTAATATCCGACTCTTTTTTTACTGAATAAACCCCATCTTTTATTGGCATAAGAGTATCTTCTTTATACTCAAACGCCTTGCCCTGTATAATAATTATCTTCATTTTGTTAGCTTCTCATATTCCACTTGAACATCATCAGCGAATGCCAACAATCCATCGGAGAGTTTTTTGATATATTTTTCATCTCTCTCTACTCTCAAGATAAACGGGGGCAATTCGGGATGGTACGACATAAAATACCAATATTTACGCTCTGTTACCCACAAATTCCCCATCACTTGGGGCTTATATTCTAAGGGCAATACCCCATCTATTAAATATTTGATGTGAGTTTTAGCCAATGGACACTTAATTTCTAGCCCCCCATCTTCTCCGATAAGTCCATCAGGGGATACTCCGATTAGCCCATTATCGTGGAGAACAAAACCCACCTCTTTTACTTTTAAATCTGTTAAAAATTCAAAAGTAGAACGAGCTTCTGGTTCTAGCTCGTTACCTCTTTCCATCGCTGAAGATTTGAAGCTATCGATAGTAGCTCCCATTTTCTCAGCTAAAAGCTCATACATATAACTTTTGGCTGATTTTGATTTTTCGGCTTTAGCAGGGGTTACAACATCTTTAAAGCGTGAAGCAGTTATCACGCCTTTTCTTATATCTAGCCACTCTTGAGTGCCTTGCTCTAGTTGTAGCATCATCATTGCTTTGATACCTTATTTTCGAGCATAATTTTAATCTTTTTTAGTTCCACTGCCCCCAACTCTTCTATTTTTGCTTTATATGTTTTTTCTACATAGTCATCAAAAGCCTTTTTATCTTTCAAACTTTCTTTCATTAATAAGCATTCTTCTAGTAATTCTACACTAGCCTCCTCTTCTGTTGTTGATGGCAACTCGTCTCCAGCATAAAGGGATATACCTAGCCCAAAACTTGCCAAGCATTTAACAATAGCTCTCTTGAGTGCCTTGTTTACATCAACACTCGTTATATCTTTAAGAAGAATAGACCTATTGGAGTAGTTCATAATAGGGAGGTATTCTAATTCCTCATACCCCTCTATTATTACGCTTACTTTTACCCAACAAGTTTTTCCGTCCGTAAAATATAAAAGTCCGTCATTCTCGTGTATTTTTACCTCTATATCATAATATGGTTTTACTAACCCTATCGCCGACCCCCACGGCAAATATGAGATTTTACTATTTTTGCCTTTTTCGTGAGCGTAAGGAATTACATCTATCTCAGACAATGTTTTCCAAATGTCTTTCTGTTTAATCTTTACCATTTCTCTACCTCTTTTAAAAATTCTTCCAAAACTTCTATTTCCCACTCTTCGTGTTTAATCTTTTTATAAATCTCTTCTTTGGTTAGAGACTTATATTCATCAAACAAAACTGTAATCTCTTGGTTTTGCCCGAATGAGTCCATCATATCAATATTTAACTCGCCTTTTGGGATTTCTCCCATCTCTACGATAGCAGTAGCTATTAACTCTGCCACCACTTCATCATCTCCATTTTCAAAAATAACCAAGTCGTCTGACCTGATTATTTTACCATCTAAATATTCTCTTTCTTCTTCGATATACATTCGTTGTTCCTTTTGTTTAAATGTATTCGTATTATAGCATAAACATTGACTAAAGTCAATATTATATTGTAAAAAAAGAGTACTTAAAAGGGGGGTGGATTTCCCCCTATTTAAAGAGATAATTCTTTTTGTAGTTTAATGTTGTCCTTAAAAAGTTTAGGGGTAAAGCTCGAGAATTTTTCACCAACTACTAACTCATACTTAACCCCATCACTAAGGAGTTCTCCGAGCTGGTCTATAATGCTCTGCTTGTCCCCTTTTATCTGTTGCCCTGCTTCCACCCATTGGCATAGCTTCTCTTTTGTAAAAGCTATATCAAATTGGGGTTGTCCCCTTTTTTGAGCCACATAAACCGTGTTATATGGCTTCCCCAACATTTTAGCTAAATAAGGGGCTTCGGCTGGGGTGCTGACTTTTTTAGCTCGAGTAACAATCATAAGTCGTGTACCTCTATATGCTTTTCGCACATACCACTAAAAAAACACCCTTCCCTTATCTCTTTCGCTAAGTCGCTTATACTTTCAATCATCTCTATCACAAAATCGTTTTTTTGCGATAGGCTTAACCCCTTATGCCCCCTAAAAATCACCTTTCTCACTTTTTTTATCTGTTTATTTTTTGGGGTCATTGTGATTTCACTTTCACCTTCCCCTTGTAAAACAGATGACAACAGACTCACGCCCGATACTTGAAAATCAAAGTCTGGAAAAATTGTTTCCAAGATGTCATAAATTTTCTCTGGAGCTTTTTCGTTATTCAAATACAGCTCTATCTTGCTCTCTCTGGTGTTCTTTTTTTCTACCAATGTTATTTTTATGTTTTTCATAAAATTCCTTTGTTTAAATGTAGTGTATTATACCATATTTATTGACTGAAGTCAAGCTTATGTAGTATTTTTTTAACATATTGGCATATCCAGTTGATACTCAACTTCTACAACGCTACTAATCCCGAATATTTCTGTTTTAGGGATTTTTACAGTAAATAGTCTATCATCTTGCCTATTTTTGTGGCATTTAACTACCCTAAAATCATCTTCATAGACTATTTGCCTAAATTTATCCAATACGGGCTTATTCCCGTTCATTTTTGCCAACTTAATAATGTAGAATATAAAATCTGCGTCGTATTCTGCGTCGTTCCCGTACTTTAGAGATAGAGTTCCATCTTTTTCACTCCCTTGAGAGAGTTGATTGATTAGATAGATATTGATTTTCAAAGTGCTTGTTAATTCTGATAGAGTTGAACTTATTTCGCTAAATCTTTGGACATTATCTATAATCCCTTTTACTCTAATCTTCATAGCACTATCTACTACAAAATGCTTGACTCCTAGTGTGCTTAAAAACTTAATCTCATCTATTATATCCCCCAACTCTCGAGACGAGTTATAGTATAAAATGTTTTTCTCGTTATATTTGAATGCTTCCAATTTTTCTACAACTCTATCTTCTCCCATTTCAAAATCTGCCCAGAAAACTTTTTCCGTATCCGAAAACCCCGTGAGCATCTTCATTAAAATAGATGTTTTTCCACTCCCCCTACTTCCTGCTATTTGTATAAAATTCCCAAGCCCAAAACCCCCAATCTCTTGGGATTTATACATTTTCTCTGTTACAAGCTCTCTATCTAAAGATAACATTCCTGTACTTATCCTTTTTACCTTTGGCTTGTTTTTTACTTTTTGCTTAATTACAGAGATTGGGGTGCTTTTGCTTCTTTTTATTTTATTATCTACTTCGCTTATAACTTCTAATTTAAGAGTATAGCACTCTTTTAATAGCTCAGTCCCTTTCTTTTCGTCTCCTAACTCGTAAGCTTCTTTTGCTTTATTTTCTAGTATCCACGCTTTTTTGCTTTTTTCTTCAAGCTCTAACATCTCTTTCATCTTATCTCCTTATATTATTTATAATTTCTAGTCTTTTTCGGTCATATAACTCTTCCAGGTATCTTTTTGCCATCTTGAGCGTTATAGGATTTGCTCCTAATATTTCTATAAACTCTTGTGCGAACTTTGTATTTGCCACAGCACTCTCTATATTAATCCCAAGTAAATCAAATGCTTTAAAATCTTTCTTTAGCTCTTCGTTAATCTTTTCTATAATTCTTTTTTGTAGTGGAGTATCAAAAAGTATCGGATTTAGCTCGAAAAGTTCCGACTCTTCATACCCTAGAGAGTCTAAAAATAAAAATGTACTAATTATAGCGTTCTGTATGTTTCTATTCATCCTGTAAAACCCTTTTATATATATAAAAATTTGAAAAATAAAGTATCATTTTTTACCCACAAAGTACGATACTTTTATTTAATTTCTTGTTTTGCTTTTTTAATAGCTAACTCTATTGCCTGATTAGTATCTTTTATTATGTCTGCTAGTAGAGAAATGTAATCGTGAATTTTATCTCTCAATATTAACTGTTGCTCCGTCGCACTATTCCACTCCGACACACCACACTCTAATTTTATACGCTTTGCTACAATCTGTATATTTTTATTAAAATCTTTTTTGTTTTTTGCGTGTATAAACAATGCTCCACACATCTTTTTATAGCTATCCCCACTATCATTTCTAAATTTCAAAAGATTATCAAGTAGCCACTCGTAAACTTCAACTTTTAAATTAGGGTCTATCCAAAGGGCTATATCTAAAAACAATAAAGGGTGGACCCAAGTTATAGTTTTATCTTCAGACCCCCTATTTGATGGCTTCCTTCCTCTCCCTGAAGTTTTAATCTTTCCATATTTCTCTTTTAAAGTATTCATAAAGTCTTTAGTAGAAGATGAATTAAAATAAACATTCAAAGATGTTGGCTCTAATCCGTTCATTACTCTGAATTTATTCCCAGCTCTCATTAGGTCGGTCGCACTAAAAAAACCACTTTTACTTTTTTGAGATATTACTTCTCCTAGCACTATTCTATTTAAAACCACTTCCGTTTTCATCTATTATATTCCTTTTTTAAATAAAGTAAAAAAGTATAATATTTAATTTAAACTTATATTTAAATTAAAAACATATTAAAATCAATTTAAATAACAACACTTCTATAAATTATTAAATCACCTTCTAACTCACGCCAATCTGGATTATCTGCTAATGCTTTATTGGCTTTTAAAATCGCAATCTCAAGCTTCAAGTAGTCCTTGGCATCTAAATCTATCTTGCTCCACACTTCTTTTAGATACAAAATCCACTCTGTTTCAGTTTTCGGCTGAGGTGGCTTTGCTCTTTTTGTTCGTCTTCTTTTTCTCATAGCTTTATCCGAATACAAAATAATCATCTTCTGAATGGCTATCCGACTCTAATAGGTATTTCCCTATCTGTTGGATATACTGCTCTTCACTTGTTCCAACTAATAGCGAAACATACTCTACATAAGATGATTTGATTTTTTTTACAGAGTCTAAGCTTTTATCTTCTAAAAGTTCATAGGCTTCCAAATTATCCTCAGTCTCACGGACTTTTGATATAAACTTTTTTAGCCCATTTTTTATCAACTCATCTTTTACTAGCTTACTAAAGAGTTTATAATCAATCTCTTTATGGCTACTATCGCACAGAATAGCCCCTTTTTTGCTCTTTTTAGCTCTTGGGGGTATATCGGCTAGGGTTGATGTGTTTTGTGGCTCATTTTGGCTTTGTGGCACACATATACTATCTTCTTTACTCAATATATCTTTTGGACTTTCAATATCTTTGTTAGAAGTTTCAATATCCTCTAGTTGCTGTTTAGGGGTAAACCCTATTTGTTCTTTAACATCTTTTGGACTTACAGAGTCTTTTATTTGCTTATTAGGGGTATCAAACTCATTATGCGTTTTATTATATGAGTTTATTATATGTTGTTTATTATCTGTACTATATACATAGTTATTTTCGTATTGTTCCGATGGTGATTTTTCTTTACTATCGGTGATTACTTTGTTTGTGTGTCGGTAATAGTTCGTTTTATCCCACTTATTTGACTCATTAAGCCCCTTTTCTACGACTATAAAACCTGCCTCTTTTAACACTTTGATTGCTCTTTTGATAGTATTTAATTTCATATACGGAAATAGCTCCTGCCAAGCATTATAAGTGTTGTATGTCCAAAAATATCCATTGATAAAGTTTTGATTGTTTGCCCTGTTCTTATCTACCCAAAAACAAATATTTTGATAGATAATCGCGGCTTCAATTCCTACTTCTTTTGCCATCTCTGTATCAAATATGTGTGTCATTTTAATCTCAGGTTCTTAAAATTGATATTCTTTAAAGTGTGAGTAATATTTGAAGTTCCCAAGCTTCATTTATTTAAAACACTTTAAAAAGCTATACAACTATACAATAAATAGGTGCTTGGGAAACCTTTGTTGATATAGCCGTATAACTTATTAAAATGCTCACTTATAACACTTGTATTAGCCTAATGCCATCACTTCCTTTGATAATTAATTAAAGTGTGAGTATATATGGAAAGTTGCTAAGCTTTACTATATTAAAACACATTTCCAAGAGCAGTATAGCAGGTGCTTAGCAAAACCTTCTGTCTGCTCTTGATAATATGTTTAAAACTAATATGAATTATACCAAACCCCCCTGAAGATGGGCTAAACCCCTATGTTTTTTTATAGTTACAATATAAGTTTTATTAAAGTTATATTGAATTTAGAAAAAATAATAATAGTTTTTTTGGTGGTTGTGTAAAATACTCATAATTTTCCCATAGGTTTCTTTAAATTTGTTTATCTTTATAGATGAGTGTATGTTTTTTTTATTCACATAAACCCATAAGCAGCTCTCTCCGACACCAATGTCGGTGACATAGAAAATCTTCAAAAATTGATTTAAATCAAGAAAAATATATGTAGATTTTAATACAATACAGTTCCCCAACACCCCTTTGTTAGTAGATATACTCAAGAGTTCCTTTTTGTTTATAAGTTGGGGAATATCAATCACACACCTCTACCCCTATGTTATCATTCGCATAGGGGTCTCCTTGAAAAAATATTTTAAGTAATTTATGGTATAATACGGTTGCCCAATGGGTGGTGTTTTTATTCATTTTGTTTAATTTTCTTTGCCTCCAGGTCTCCTCTATCCCCTGGGGGCTTTTATTCAATCAACCCATCAGCTAAATCTCTCTTTATCTGTTTGCTAATATCAAAGTTTTCACAATATCCCCCATCAGCTACTTTTATGCCATCATTAGCACTATGGGTACAAAATAAGTTTTCTAAGTTCTCATCAGGTTCAGCGAACTTACACAACTCACATCTGGGGCGAACTATTTTATATTCCTTTTGCCCTTTTACAAAAACTTTAATCCCAACTATTTGTTGAGATGGGTTTATCTCTCGAGCATCTTGAGCGTATCTATATGCCCATACAGAAGCTTCAAGTATTGCCTCTGTTTCTGTGGGGCGATACACTTGTTTAAGTAGTACGACTTTTTTATTATCCCATCTGTATATTTGGCATAATCCCCAGTCTCCAACCGTTTTCTCTGTTAAGCTTTGGAGAACTAAACCTTTTTGAGCAAAAAAAGTTTTTAGTTTAAAACCAAGAGTATGGATATTTATAGTAAAATATCCTATTTTCCCCATTCTCTCAGCTTTATATTTTAGAGAGTCGTTATTATCCGACTTTAACCAACTATTTAAAACCTTTTGACTTAAAACTTCCCCTAAGAGTTCAGGAGGAAGAAGATTTTTGTTTTTTTGTTTCATATTTTCCCTTTAAATAACTTTCTGTTTGTTTGCCTTTTTATGTCAATAAGTTATTTTCTTGATTTCCGAAAATAACTTTCTGTCAAACAACAGTCAAACAAATTACTCACAAAACTAGGGGCTTGGCTGTTGTTTCTGCTTTTCTAGTCAAACAAATTTTTATTCTTCCACTCTCTAAGCATCTGAGCAAACTCAGATACTGACATCGTCTTAATGTTTGGGTTCTTTATTAATCCCTTTAATTGCTTATTTGTCATCTTCTATCTCTCCTTTCACAGCGTACAAAACGCCGTTTAACTCTTTAATCTCTATTTTGTAGCTACCTGTTCGAGTAACTTCAACTTTATCGCCTTGGATACGAGTTTGCTCGTCGTATCCTTTAACCAAAAGGGTATCCCCTT
>Ga0256828_1000233_pt1 | contig 38095 bp, 32 predicted proteins | sample CV88metaG_FD_185993 | JGI IMG/M metagenome (GOLD analysis project Ga0256828, IMG submission 185993) | Hydrothermal vent microbial communities from East Pacific Rise, Pacific Ocean - CV88 | ecosystem: Environmental > Aquatic > Marine > Hydrothermal vents | place: Pacific Ocean: East Pacific Rise...
GAGGTATGAGGTTGATGTTGGAGTGCATGAGGATTACCACTCATTGCCATTTGAATGTTTTGTTGATATTGTGCAAAATCAAACCAGTTGCCATCACTTAAAAAGTAGATGACTATGCCCACTGGTAAGGCGAGAAAGAGAGTGTCTAAAAATGAAGCAACGAAACGCACCCAAAAACTGGCGTATCGTACCTCATTTTTATTAGACATGATAGTTTGGTGCTTCTTGTGTGATGATTACATCATGAACATGAGACTCTTTAAGACCTGCTGATGTAATTTCAACAAATTCTGCTTTATCCCAAAATGCTTCAATACTTTCACTTCCACAATACCCCATAGATGAACGAAGTCCACCCATCATTTGGTGAACGATACCAGCAATACTTCCTCTAAATGGAACACGACCCTCAATCCCTTCTGGAACGAGTTTATCTGCTGCTGTTCCCTCTTGGAAATATCTGTCATTACTTCCTTTTTGCATAGCTCCTATACTTCCCATACCACGGTATGATTTGTACTGACGCCCTTGGAACATGATAGTTTCCCCTGGTGATTCTTCTGTACCTGCAAGTAAAGAACCAGCCATAACACAGCTAGCACCTACAGCTAAAGCTTTAGAAATATCTCCAGAGTATTTGATACCACCATCAGCGATAACTGGAACACCATGTTTACGAGCTGCTTGTGCACACTCATCAATAGCAGAAATCTGAGGTACACCAACACCCGCTACGATTCTTGTTGTACAGATTGAACCTGGTCCTATACCAACTTTAACACCATCAGCACCAGCAGCGATTAACGCTTCTGTTGCTTCAGCAGTTGCAATATTTCCAGCGATGATGTCAACTTCTAAAGTTTCTTTGATAGCTTTTACAGTATCTAAAATACCTTTTGAATGACCATGAGCAGAGTCAAGAACTAAAACATCAGCACCAGCATCAACAAGTGCTTTTGCTCTATCCATTTGACCTACACCGATAGCTCCACCAACAACTAAGCGACCAAAAGCATCTTTATTTGAATTTGGGTATTCGATGCGTTTTTTAATATCTTTAATAGTTACAAGACCTTTTAAAAAGCCATCTTCATCAATAATAGGAAGTTTTTCAATTTTGTTTTTATGCATAATATCACCAGCATCATCAAGACTAATACCTTTTTCTGCTGTAATAAGTGGCATTTTAGTCATCACTTCAGATGCAAGTTTTTTCATATCTTTTTCAAAACGCATATCACGGTTTGTTAAAATACCTAAAAGTTTGTTATGTCCATCTACTACGGGTACACCAGAGATTTTGAATTCACTCATAAGTGCTTCCGCATCAGCTAAAGTTGCATCAGGATGTACATAAATAGGATCTATGATAATACCACTTTCAGATTTTTTAACTTTTTTGATTTGTTTACATTGCGTTTCTATATCCATATTTTTATGGATGATACCAATCCCTCCAAGTCTAGCCATAGCGATAGCTGCACGGTATTCTGTTACTGTATCCATAGCAGCAGAAACCATAGGGATTCTAAGTTTAATATTTCGTGTAAGTTTAGTTTCAAGAGATACCTCTTTTGGTAATACTTCTGAGTATTGAGGTACTAAAAGTACATCTTCAAATGTGAGTGCGCGTTTACGAATTTTCATGGCTTTCCTTTTGCAGAGTATAAATGTAGGGTTTAAAAATTTTTACATTATACCTCTTTTGTGGTTAAAAAGAGGTAAAGTTTAATCTATTTATTTGTAATTTAGCTCTTTTTCAAGAGATAAAGAGCCATCAAAAAGTGTTTGCTCATCATATGCTGAAGCGATAAGCTGTAAGCCAATAGGCATTCCCTCATTATTTTTCATAATAGGAAGAGAAAGTGCAGGAAGACCAGCTAAGTTGACACTGATAGTGTAAATATCACTTAGGTACATATCCATAGGTTTTGCAAGTTCACCAAATTTTGGTGCAACAGTTGGCGCTACAGGAGAGAGAATGAGATCAACATCTTCAAAGATTTTTGCATACTCATCTTTGATGATATGGCGTGTTTTTTGTGCTTTGACATAGTATGCTTCATAATAACCACTACTAAGAACAAAGTTTCCAAGTAAAATACGGCGTTTTACTTCATCACCAAAACCTTCACTTCTAGTGTTTATAAAAGTCTCTTCAAGGTTTTTTCCCTCTACACGGTTTCCATAGCGTATACCATCATAACGAGCCAAGTTTGTTGTTGCTTCGGCTGTTGCTGTAATGTAGTATGCTGAGATGTCATATTTTGCATCCATCATCTCTTTTTCTACTATAGTATGTCCAGCATTTTTGAGTGCTTTTATCGCTTTTGTATATGCATTTTTTACATCATCTGAAGCATTTTCAATGTATTTTGGTAAAACTGCTATGCGTAATTTTCTTTCACTGTTAAGATGAGGTGTTACTTTGTCATCTTTTTGTGCATTTGTAGAGTCTTTTTGATCGCTTCCACTAATGATGTCATAAAGGATGGCTGCATCTTCGACATTTTGTGTCATCGGTCCAATTTGATCTAAACTTGAAGCATACGCTCCTAAACCATAACGGCTGACTCTGCCGTATGTTGGCTTCATTCCTACAATACCACAAAAAGCAGCAGGCTGGCGAATAGAGCCCCCTGTATCACTTCCAAGTGCAGCAATAGCTAAACCAGCACCAACAGCAGCAGCACTTCCACCACTACTACCACCTGGAACTCTATCGCTTGCATGAGGGTTCTGAGTTTTACCATAGCAACTAGATTCTGTTGTTGAACCCATAGCAAACTCATCCATATTGACACGACCATATGGGCTAAGACCTGCATCAAGGAGTTTGTTAATGACAGTTGCATTATAAGGTGCGATGTAACCTTTTAGAATTTTACTTCCACTTGTGACTGACCAGTTTTTTACTTGAATATTATCTTTTATAGCTATAGGTACACCATCGCCTAGAGAATTTGTATCTATATAAGCATTTAATTCTGGATTTGCTTCAATTTCTGCTTGAAGTTCTTTTTTAAATTGTGTTAATGCGTCTTTGCTTAGGTTGAGCGCTTCTTTTAATGTAATCACTAAACTTCCTATATATGTAAATTATTTGCCCCATTATAGCAAATATTTATTTAATCTATTAGTGTATAATCTCAAAAAAATGAAAGGCTTTCCTATTAAAACAATTACACAAACAAAACTCATCTTGTATGTGAGTATCTTTTTAGTTCTTTTTGACAATTATGCATTTTTTACAAATACCTTAAAAATTTATCCTCTTAGTTTAGAAAATAGTGGTTTTTTACTTTCTTTAGGCATTGTTTTAACAGCATTATTAGTATTTGTATTTACGCTTTTAAGTTCTAAGTATACAACAAAACCTATTTTGATAGTTGTACTTCTTATTTCTTCTTTAACTAACTATTTTATGAATAGTTATCATGTGGTAATAGATGCAAGTATGATACGAAATATGTTACAAACCAATATGCATGAATCTATGGATTTATTGACATTAAAAGAAGTTGGGTATTTGCTTATACTTGGGGTGTTTCCATCTTATATAGTTTTTAAAATACCTGTTACATATAGAACTTTTAAAGGGGAATTTTTTGCAAAGTTAAAAATAATTGCTCTTTCTTTAGTTCTAATTGTAGCTTCTATTTTTAGTTTTAGTAAATATTATACATCGTTTGCAAGGGAGCATAAACCTTTGCGCTACTCAACAAATCCATCTTACTGGATGTACTCTATAGGCAAGTATATTAGTTTGACCTTTTCATCTGGAAAAGTTATTGTAAAACCTCTAGGTCTTGATGCAAAAATCCCTCATGATGAAAATCTTTCAAAAATTATCATTATGGTGGTAGGGGAGGCTGCCCGAGCTGATCATTTTTCATTAAATGGTTATGCTCGAAAAACAAACCCTTTACTTGAAAAACAAGATGTTATAAATTTCTCACATGTGAGCTCTTGTGGTACTTCGACAGCAGAATCTGTTCCATGTATGTTTTCTGTTTATGATAGAGGAAATTATAGTTATAAAAAAGGTATTAGTACAGAAAATGTTCTTGATGTATTAAAGCATACTAAAGATGTTGCTATTCTATGGCGAGATAATAATTCTGATTCTAAAGGTGTTGCTTTACGAGTTCCATATGAAGATTATAAGATTCCAAAAAACAATACAATCTGTACAGAGGGTGAATGTCGTGATATTGGTATGCTTGTAGGGCTTGATGATTTTATAGCAAAACATAATGGAAAAGATATTTTAATTATTTTACATCAGATGGGTAATCATGGTCCAGCATATTACAAACGCTATACAAAAGATTTTAATAAATTTACACCTACATGTAAGACAAATCAAGTAGAAAAATGTACACAACAAGAGATAAAAAATGCATATGATAATGCTTTGTTATATACAGATAATTTTTTAAGTAAAACAATAGATTTTCTTAAAAAATATGATAACAAGTACAAAACAGCACTTTTTTATATGAGTGATCATGGAGAAAGTTTAGGAGAAAATGGGGTATATTTACATGGTTTACCATATTTTATGGCTCCTGAAGCTCAAACACATATTGGTGCAATTATATGGCTTGGAACTCAAATGCAAAAAGATATAAATATTACAAAACTACAGAAGCAAAGTGTGAAAGAATATTCTCAAGATAATCTCTTTCATACACTCCTTGGTATTTTTGATGTACAAACGAAAGTATATAAAAAAGATATGGATATATTAAGTGCAGATAGATAAAGCAATAATACTGAGCAGTTTTATTCTTATTTCAGCTATCTATCTATTTGGTATAACTGAAGTTGATTTAAGTGTTCAAGATTTATTTTACAATTTTACTACACATCAGTGGATTCTACCATGGTCCCAGGAGCCTTATAAATTTATATTTTATGATGGTATAAAAAAATTACTTATTTTATTTGCTATTGTACTACTTGTAATGCTTGTGTCTTTTAGAAGAAAAAGTTTTCTTGATGGTTATAAAAAAGGTTTACTTGTTGTTGTTCTTTCTGCTATATTTGTACCAGCACTTTCTAGTGGTTTAAAGAAATATACAAATATGCCTTGTCCTAGAGATGAGGTGCGTTATGGTGGGGTATATCCTCGAACGGCAGTGTGGGAAACTTATACCCAAGAATTTACACTGACTCATAAACGCACAAAGTGTTGGCCAGCAGGACATGCCAGTGGTGGTTTTGCATTAATGAGTCTTTTTTTCTTGTTTCATAAAAAAAGAAATCGCTATATAGCTTTGAGTGGTGCCGTTATTATTGGTTGGGCTATGGGTGGGTATAAAATGATTATAGGAGATCATTTTTTAAGCCATACTGTTATCACAATGATTTTTGCATGGCTTATTATTTTAATAATTGTGCGTGGAGTTTATGGAAAAACATTCCCTTAAAGAAAAAGTATAAATTATTTATACTTTTTTACGAAGTAAATTCCTAATCCTATTAGTATAAATATAAGGGTAATTGTTACCCCTATAAAAGAGAAGCTTACAGGTTCGTTAAAATTAAGCACCTACAACCTCACTACAACGAGAGCATGGGATATCCTCTTCTTGTGATTGGTATTTCCAACATCTTGGACATTTATGTTCTGTCGCTTTTGCTATTGTGAAAGTATCTTCATCTACCTGAAAGCTTCCAAGTTCATTTTCTTCCGGTTTATCTTCAAAGATGCCAGAAACTACAAACCAGTCTTCAGCATCAATTCTACTCATATCTAAAGTTGTTTTTGACTCTGTATATATAACAAGTTCAAGAGTTGATTTTATCACTTTTTCTTTTTTAAGTTTATCAACAACGCTACCAAAACCTTCTCTCGCTTTAACCATATACTGCGCATCAAATGGTATCTCTATCGCTGGTAATGCTTCGTAAGTCATAGCAAAGATATCTTCTGCATTCCCTTTAATGATAGCTGGAGCATTTTCCACAATTTCATCAGCTGTATAAGTTAAGATTGGAGCCATAAGCGTTAAAAGTGTTTTCGTAATCATTGCCATAGCACTCTGACTCGCACGACGACGAGGTGAGTTTTGTGTATTACAGTAAAGATTATCTTTTGTCATATCTATATACATACCACTGAGTTCATTTACAATGAAATTGTTTAGGGTACTCATACCATTCACAAAGTTATACTCAGAAAACTGTTTGTGTACTTCAGCTAAAGTCTTACTCGCTTCACTTAGAATCCATTTATCTAAATCACCCATCTCTTCATACGGTGTAAGTGTTTCTAAGTCATTAATGTTTGCGAGCATAATTCTAAATGTATTTCTGAGTTTTCTGTAGCTTTCAGAAGTTTGTTTTAGAATTCCCTGAGAAATTTTTAAATCACCTTGATAGTCACTAGAAGCAACCCATAAACGAAGAATTTCACTCCCATACTCTTTGAGAACTTTTTCAGGAGCGATGACATTGCCTTTAGACTTAGACATCTTTTCACCTTTTTCATCCACTGTAAAACCATGTGTTAACACACCTTTATAAGGTGCTTTATGTTGTACAGCAGTTGATAAAAAGAGTGAAGATTGGAACCAACCACGATGTTGGTCACTTCCTTCTACATATAAATCAGCAGGATATTCTCCAGCATCATAGTTACGAGATTTCAGTACAGAGTTCCAAGTAGAACCACTATCAAACCATACATCTAAAATATCTGTGACTTTTTCAAGCTCTTCAGGTTTGTAACCACTACCAGGGTAGAGGAGTTGGGCAATATCCATAGAGTACCAAGCATCACTCCCTTGCATCTCAAAAATCATCGCGACAAAGTTAAGCACTTTCTCATCTAAAAGCACTTCACCAGTTGCTTTAACTCTAAAAAAGGCTATAGGTACACCCCAATCTCTTTGACGGCTTATACACCAGTCTGGACGATTTTCAACCATAGAAGTAAGGCGTTTACGACCAGTTTCAGGAATAAACTGTGTTTTTTCTACTTCATCAAGAGCGATTTCTCTAAGTGTTTTACTTTCACCATCAGGTGTTCCATCAACACTGATGAACCATTGTTTTGTAGCACGGTAGATAAGTGGTGTATGACTTCTCCAGCAGTGTGGATAAGAGTGCATAAACTTGTCTACTTTTAAAACAGCATCTCCCATAAGTTCTATAAGTGCTTCATTTGATTTAAAAATGTGTTTACCAACAAACTCTTCTGCATTCGGAATAAGTTTAAGACCAACAACACTCTCATCGTAGCAACCTGTTTCATCAACAGGCATAACAACTTCTAAGTTATATACTAAACCTACACGGTAGTCATCTTCACCATGACCAGGAGCTGTGTGGACACACCCTGTTCCGTTATCAACTAAAACATGCTCTCCTAAAACAAGGCGAGATTCTCTGTTGTTAAGTGGATTGATTGCTATAAGGTTTTCAAACGCTTTTGCATCAAACTCTTTTTCAATTGTTCCATTTATTACACCATTTTCAACTAAAGAGTTTAAAAGCTCTTTAGCTACAATATAACCATCAGTAGTAAGTACATATTTTTCTTCAGGATTTAGTGAAATACCTGTATTCGCAGGTATCGTCCATGGTGTTGTTGTCCAGATAACAGGAGCAGCTTTACCTTCAATACCAAGTTTTGCTTTTGCATCATCATTTAGTTCAAATGCTATGAAAATAGAGTAGTCTTCTTTATCTTCATATTCTACTTCAGCTTCAGCAAGTGCAGTTCGCTCAGCCCATGACCAAAAAACAGGTTTACTTCGCTCAATGAGTAGCCCTTTTTTTGCAACAGCACAGAGTGTTCTATAGATATTTGCTTCAAATTTATAATCCATAGTAACATAAGGTTTTTCCCAATCAGCGATGATACCAAGAGTTTTAAATTCACCTCTTTGAATATCTACAAATTTTGCAGCATGTTCACGACAAAGCTTACGGATTTCAGCAGTTTCAAGTTGTTCTTTTTTCTTTTTACCACCAAGTTTTTTTTCAACTTGTTGTTCAATAGGTAGTCCATGACAGTCCCATCCTGGAGTAAAACGAACAGATTTTCCATTAAAATAATTATGCTTAATGATAATATCTTTGAGAACCTTATTAAGAGCATGTCCTATGTGAATATGTCCATTTGCATAAGGAGGTCCATCATGCAATGTAAAACTCTCAGCACCCCTACGATGCTCTTTCATTTTTTGATAAACATTTTTTTCATCCCAAGCAGCATAACGCTTTGGTTCATTGTTAATCAAGTTGCCACGCATTGCAAACGCAGTTGTTGGTAAAAGTAGTGTCTCTTTGTAGTCCATCTTTGCCCCAAAATTTATTTATAAGATGGCAATATTATAGCTTTAATGTATTTAAAGGTGTATAAAACTGCTATAATAAGTAAAAGAAAACTTTCAAAAAAAGGTTCAAGTATTATGAAACTACATCTTATTTTTATAGGTGATAAATTTATTTATAATGAAGCATTGAAAAATTATATTGTTCGTAGTATTTCTCAAAAACTAGGTGCTATCGATAGTATAGAATTTATTAAACAAAATGATAATGCACTTTTTTTATATCTTGAAGAAGCATTCAATAAAGAGAATAATGTTATCATTATAACTACAAAGCAACATTTCGCAACGGTAGGTAAAGTAGTAACTACCATTATTCAAGATAATCAAGTATTAAAAGATGGTATGCTTCTTCCCTCTAAAGCAAAAAAATTTCATATAGATTCTTATCTCTTGAAATATCAACAAGTCTACATAAATGTTTTACATATAGATGAGGGACAAAAACTTCCACAACTATTTTTAGATAGATATCAAGAAAAAGAGACTGTTCATATTTTTGAAGAAGAGCAGGAACTTTTAGAAACATTACTTCTACCGATAGCGCAAAGCTATAATGTAAGCTTCACTCTTACAAAAATAGTGTCTGGATGGTTAAGAGTTGATGCTTTAAGTCAAAAGTATGGAGAATTAGATAACTTTTTAACCTCTTTAAAAAAACTTTTACCAAAAAAAATGATAGCATCTTCAAGTGTAGTCGCTTATATGATAGGAAAACTTGCACAATATGATAAAAAAATAACATTTGCAGAAAGTTGTACAGGAGGACTCTTAAGTTATTACTTCACAAAATATAATGGTGCTTCTCAAGTTTTAGATGGATCGCTTGTAACATATTCTAATGTGCTTAAAGAGAATTGGTTGGCTGTTTTAGAAGCAACATTACAAACTTACGGTGCAGTAAGTGCAGAAGTCGTTTGTGAAATGAGCGAAGGAGCATTAAGTGTAAGTGATGCCGATTATGCAATTTCTATTAGTGGTGTAGCTGGAGATGGTGGTGGAACTGAAGAAAAACCTGTTGGTACAGTTTATATTGGTGTGAGAAATGCATTTATACATCAAGAAGAACGATGCTTTTTTCAAGGAGATAGAAATTATATACAAGAACAAAGTGCCTTATATGCTATAAAAATGCTGATTTTATTGGATAAAAAGACTTTTTTTTAAATTTCTTTCAAAAAAGCTTGACATTTTAAAATGATTTGCCTATAATTTCGACCTCTTAACAAAGAGAACTTAAAATGTCTTGTTAGCTCAGCTGGTAGAGCACGTCACTTTTAATGATGTGGCCGATGGTTCGAATCCATCACAGGACACCATTTTAAACTAAATATATGCGGTGGTAGTTCAGTTGGTTAGAATACCTGCCTGTCACGCAGGGGGTCGCGAGTTCGAGTCTCGTCCACCGCGCCATTTTAGTTTAGATGGGCGCTTAGCTCAGTTGGTAGAGCGCTACCCTTACAAGGTAGATGTCACTGGTTCGAGTCCAGTAGTGCCCACCATTTGTTTTAATAACCTTGTTATTGAAGAAAGTGACCCTTTCGTCTAGTGGCCAAGGACACTATCACTTCATGGTAGTAACAGAGGTTCAAATCCTTTAGGGGTCGCCAATTTTGGTGTTTTTTATTTCCCATTTCTATGGGCGCTTAGCTCAGTTGGTAGAGCGCTACCCTTACAAGGTAGATGTCACTGGTTCGAGTCCAGTAGTGCCCACCATAATTTGAGATATATGCACGAAGCTTTCAGCTCACATATTGCAATATGCTTCGCTAAAACCTTAGCACATCTATCAAAAATTACAATTTTATTTAATTCTTGTTTTTTCAAGATACGGTTGCGGTGGTAGTTCAGTTGGTTAGAATACCTGCCTGTCACGCAGGGGGTCGCGAGTTCGAGTCTCGTCCACCGCGCCACTTTTTTGTTTATTTATACCTAAAATCTTAGCTCATATATTATAATATATCTTGCAAATATTTTATATATAATTAAATCAAAAATAGAGACTTCTTTTTACTTTCAAATATAGATGGTAAATATTTGCCGACATAGCTCAGTTGGCTAGAGCAGCTGATTTGTAATCAGCAGGCCCGGGGTTCAAATCCTCGTGTCGGCACCATTCTTAGTATAACTCATTTAAAATATTTTCATCTTCAACTCGGTTATTTTCTCTTTTAATTGTTTCTTGTAAAATTTGGTAAAGCCTATTTATAGTGCTTTTTGTTGTTTCTGTTACATTTATACGATCTACTGCTAGATAAGACTTTCTATTTTCTAGTGTTTTGTCAAGGTTAAAAATGAGGTTTTCACCAGCTTTTATAGCATCATTTTCAGATGTATAATGGAAATTAAGAAAATAGTAGTGTTCATTAAGTTTAAGAAAAAAATCAGAAAGTCTTAAAAGATTACGTAAGTCTGTATCATGTAAAATTCCATCAAAATATAAAAGTCCAAAAGTAGATATTGAATTATATCTTCGTGCATTGTAATGTGTTTTTTCTATCTCTTTCTCTAGAAGATTATACGCTTGTTCGTCAATATCTATCATCATTTGTTTATCCATTAACCTTTTTTCATAAGTAAACTTTATTGTAGCAGTAATTTTTATAAAAAAAAATTAAAGAAAACTTTTTGTACCGCTTTTATCGTACATATCTTTATATCTAAAGGTAATTAGGTTTTGCATAATGGCAAAAAGTACCATAAAGTTTAAAAAACTACTACCGCCATAAGAAAACATAGGTAAAGGCACACCTACAACAGGAGCATAGCCTATAGTCATGGAAATATTAACTCCCATATAGATAAAAATCATAAAAGCTATAGCTACACTTACTACTTTTATATAATAGTCTTTATTATAGACTGCTAAACTTAAAAGATGGAGTATAAATATGATATAAAGGGAAATTAATCCTAAAGCACCTAAAAAACCAGTTCGTTCAACAACAAATGCAAAAATAAAATCGCTTGTAGCGATGGGTAGAAATTTCATTTGTGTTTGTGTTGCTTCCTCTTTTTTTTTGCCACTCCAACCACCAGATCCTATGGCTATGATAGATTGTTGTACATGATAAGATGGTTTTTCACTCATAAAATCTTTAATGCGTGTTTTTTGGTAATCATGTAAGCCATATTTATAAAAAAGAGGGGATATCAGAATAATAATACTCATAATAGTAGCTAAAATTTTCCAGTGAATACCAACAAAAAATAAAACACCATAACCAATAAGTAGAAGAACTATAGCTGTACCTAAATCAGGTTCTTTAGCTATTAAAATAAAAGGAAGTAAAATATAAGCACTTAATCGTGTAAAATCTTTCAATCGATAACCACCGATAGGGGGTGGATTTTTATGAATAAGGTAAGCTAACATTAAAATGAGAGCAGGTTTAACAAATTCTGAGGGTTGGATAGTCATATGTATAAATGGAAATTCTATCCAGCGTTTTGCACCAAGACGTGAGTGACCAAAAAATTCCACTGCAAGAAGTAAGATAATATTAATCCAATAAATAGACGGAATCATCCACCTCATTCTTCTAATAGGTAGAAAAAAAACGATTAAAAAAGCTAAAGTTGCTACACCTACATAAGCTATTTGCTTCATTGCTAGTGCTGGAACAGCTTCATTAATAAGCCAATGAGAAGTAACTACCAATGGAATAATAAGAATGATAGAAAAAAAGTCAAATTGTGATAAAATACTCTTATCAAATCTCCACAAGTTTGTAACTCCAAAATAAAATTATATATGATTGTATCATAAAGGAAATAAAAAATGTTAAATACACAAGAATATCTTTGTCAATCGCCTATGCGACTTGATTTGTTTTTATCACAAATGATAGGACAAACACGATCACAGGTTGCGACACTCATAAAAAAAGGGTGTGTCATGGTTGATACAAAAATTGTGAATAGACCAGGTGTAAAACTTAAAGAAAATCAGAGAATTTCTATAGAATTTCCAGAACTACAAGAAATTACAAAAAATGTATCTTTAGAAGGGTTATCATGGGTTGATACAATTGAAATTTTGTATGAAGATGATGATGTCTTAGTTATAAATAAACCTAGTGGTGTAACAGTACACCCTGCACCAAGTGTAAAAGAAGCAACCTTGGTGGATTGGTTAAAATATAAAGGAATACGACTTTCAACGATAAGCGGTGAAGAAAGACATGGAATTGTTCATCGGCTTGATAAAGGGACAAGTGGTGCAATGGTTGTTGCAAAAAATAATGATGCTCATCAAAAACTTTCAGAACAACTTCAAGATAAAAGTATGGGGCGTTATTATTTAGCAGTTGTTACCCCTCCTTTAAAAGATGATGTTACAATTATAGAATCAAACATAGGTCGAAGTTCTCACAACCGTTTAAAAATGGCATGTGGTTTAGAACATGGTAAGTATGCCAAAACTATGTTTAAGTATTTAGCTTTGAGTAATGATGAAAAAGCACAACTCATTGCATGTAAACTTTTTACAGGAAGAACACATCAGATTCGTGTGCATTTAGAAAGTATAAACCGACATATTTTAGGTGATCATATTTATGCTCAAAGTCCTAAAATAGAGAAGGCGGAACATATATTGCTACATGCTTATATATTGTATTTTATACATCCTCATACACAAGAAAAGATGACTTTTCAAGCACCTATAGATAATTACATGCAAGAAAAAATAGAGAAAAAATTTGATTTGGAGAAAATAGATGAAGTTCTTACACCTCAGTACATTACTAACAGTTTCACTACTATTCTTTAGTGGCTGTGAGGGAATTAGCCCTAGACCACCAGAAAAGACAGTTATAGACAAGACCCTACCTATTATTCAGTTGACACAAAGAGGTGTTATTACCGATATGAATAGTGTAGCATTTGAATGGAAAAGTATTAAACATGATACAAGAGTAGAAGGTATTTATATATATAAGCGCTCTCCTGAAAATAAAAATCCTAAAGCAGTGCAATATTATGATACGATAACAAATAGATTTTCCACACATTATGTAGATAATAATGTAAAACCAAACACACATTATACATATGCTTTTAGAGCTTTTTCAAAAGATGCTGAAGCAAATCAAAGTAAAAATTATACGCTTAGCACCTTACCTGTTTTACATTCTGTAGCTTGGATACATAGTATTAGTGGAATGCCTCGTAGTGCTAAAATTATATGGCGTCCAGATATGAGTAAATGTGTTAAATCTTATATAGTTGAAAGAAAAATATTAGATGATAAAGAATGGAAAAAGTTAGCAGAATTACGAGGTCATTTACATGCAGAATATATTGATCAAGATTTAGATGATAATCAAGTTTATATGTATAGAGTTCGAGTAAAAACATTTGATAATATTGTTTCGACACCATCTGAAACTGTAAAAGCTGTAACAAAACCTTTACCACCAAGTGTAACACATTTACAAGCTACAAAAAACTTACCTAAAAAGATAAAAATCAAGTGGCAAGATACAACACAAAAAGATTTTTATAGATATCATCTTTATAGAAGTGATGAAGTTGATGGTTCTTATGAACTTATAGCAAAGCTTTTTAATAATCATTTTACGGATAAAATTTCTAAAGATGGTAAAGCTTATTTTTATAGAGTAAGTGTTATTGACAAAGATGGTCTTGAAAGTATTTATGATCAAAATACTATCATGGGTATGACTCTTGCTAAACCAGCAACACCAACTTTATTGGGGGCTATATACTTAGGTGATAAAATAGAAATTACATGGAATACTAATGATACGAGAGCAAAAACTTTTATAGTGCAACGCAGATATAGAGCGGGTTGGTTTAAAGAAAAATTTAGAGAGTTCAAGGGTCTTAGAGGTTCTAAATTTATAGATACAGATATAAAACCAAATAGTACTTATACTTATAGTGTTTATAGTGTAGATATTAATGGTATAAAATCGAAAGAAAGTGTAAAAGTAAGTATCAAAACACCTGAATCTTCACAAATAGTTCAAGCAGAAAAAGAAAATATTATAGAGGAAAAAGTTGTGCAACCTACTAATAAAATATCGATACAAGAAGTTGTTGAACCTGTTCAAAATTTAAATGTGAGTGAGGATTAATCATGCCGCACTTACATATTAAAACATTTCAAAAAATGGAATTTCCTCAAAGTGTTGATTCCGTTACATTTCATTTTATGGCTCAAAATATACATCATAAAGATGAGTATCTTATTGCTACACAAGTAGAAGAAGAAGATTTTTTTCTTCTTGTCAAAAATGATGAGAAGAGAGTACTTTTAAAAACAGATAAACTTACACGTCCCGCTTCAACTTATAATGTACATCGAGCGTTATTGACTTATGCAAAACTTGCTCATTTAGATATTGTTGCATCTAATGTACCGGATAATGCAAAAAATGTACATCTTCAAGAAGCAACAGCATTAAAAAAAATCGATTACTTTGCAAAAGAATTTCCTAAAAATAGAAAAATTTCTATAGAAGTTGGTTTTGGATCAGGAAGACATCTTTTACATCAAGCATTACAAAATCCTGATATACTTTTTATAGGGATTGAAATTCATAGACCATCTATTGAACAAGTCTTAAAACAAATTGTTATTCAAAAACTTGATAATGTAATGGTTCTCGATTATGATGCTCGTTTATTTATGGAACTTATACCATCAAATGTAGTAGGTGCTATTTATGTGCATTTTCCAGTTCCATGGGATAAAAAGCCTCATCGTCGTGTAATCTCTACAAATTTTATAAAAGAAGCAAGACGCGTTTTAGAAGTGGGTGGTACACTAGAACTTCGTACAGATAGTGAAAATTATTATTCTTATGCTTATGAAACATTTATAGCTTTTGATAAGATAATGCTTCATATTAATAAAAACAAAGATATAGCAGTTACTTCCAAATATGAAGATAGATGGAAGAGAATGGAAAAAAATATTTATGATGTGATTATGACAAATGATGAAGAATCTAAAGCTTTAGTTATAGAAGGTGATTTTACTTTTGATGAGATTAAGAGAACAGAGGAAGAACTTATAGCATTGCATAATCAAACAATTCGTTTTGAGGGTGGTTTTATCCATTTTGAAAGAGTTTATGGTATGTATAATGGTCTTTTATTGCGTATATCTATGGGAAGTTTTGACAGACCTGAACATCTTTATGTTATAGTACAGAATAGACAAGTTTCATACTTTCCTGCATTACCTTTAAAATCTCGTGCGAATTTACTAGCACATAAAAAGCTTAATAAGGTTTTTAATGGATAAGGTCATCATGGCAGAAAAGTTATCTTTGGCTTATTCTAAAGATGAAACAATAATAAATAAAGTAGATTTTTCTATTAATTCTGGTGATTTTGTTTTTATTACAGGTGCAAGTGGAAGTGGAAAATCTACTTTATTGAAGTCTCTTTATGGTGCATTGAAACCTAAAGAGGGTTCTTTAATTGTAGGAGGGGTAGAACTTAATGGTGTTTCAAGTAAAAAATTAAATTTCTTACGCAGACATTTAGGTATAGTTTTTCAGGATTATAAGCTTATTAATGAATGGAATATTGAAAAAAATATTATGCTTCCCCTTATTATTAATGGTTATGATAAAACAGTAACACAAAATCAAGTTGACTCTCTTTTACGCCATGTAAAACTACAGCATCAAGCAGGTAAGTTTCCTCTTGAACTAAGTGGAGGAGAGCAACAACGCGTTGCTATGGCTAGGGCTTTATCTCATAATCCTATACTTATTTTAGCAGATGAACCAACGGGAAATTTAGATGAATACTCTTCTCAAGTTATTTGGAATTTACTAGAGGGTGCAAATGAACAACTAAATACGACTGTAATTGTTGTCACACACCATATTCCTGAAACAATGAACATTAATTATAAACACTATAATATAGAGTTTGGAGAACTTCGTGAAGTCATTTAAAAATCATTTATCCTTAGTTGTTGCACTTGTTAGTATTTTATTTTCAATACAAATTTTTACCATAGTTGAGCGTTCTATTGATGCGTATAAAATTAATTTAGCTAAAAATTATTCTTTAGTTGTAGTGAGTAAAACGATATTGAAACAAGATATTTTACTAAAAAATATACCTTTAGTTCAAACTATTAATGAAATTGCACCAGATGGTGTCATAAAAAGATTAAATGTTGGTATAAGTAAAAAAAATACAGAACTTTTAAAAAAGACCTTGCCAAAATTTTATAAATTAAAATTTTATTCGTATCCATCACCTGATGAATTAAGAGGAATAACACAAAAACTCAAAGATATAAAGGCCGTAACTAAAGTTGAAACTTTTGAAAACACACATCATAGAACATATAGAATGCTATTGCTATTTAAAACTTTGGTGAGTGTTTTTTCTATTTGTGTACTGGTTGTTACCATTTTATTGATTTTTAAAGAATTGAAAATTTGGCAATTTCAGCATAATGAAAGAATGAGCATTATGGGGCTTTTTGGTGCACCTACATGGTTGCGATCAGCTGTTTTATTTAGACTTGCAATTGTTGATGCTTTACTGGCTTCTGCACTTGCTTTTATCTTATTTGTTTACATAGCTTCAAACCAATGGATTTTGGAACAGTTTTATAACATAGGTATTAGTGTTGTTATTTTTGATATGCGTGATGATTTTTTGATTTTATCTGGTGTAGCATTAGTTGTTTCTTTATTATTGGCAACATTTATAGTCTTAGGACATAAAGAAGAAGTATGATGAAATATTTTATATTACTATTTTTTATACTTAATTCTTATGTATTCAGTGCTGTTGATATAGATAAAAAAATAAAGAAAACAAGTTCAAAATTAAATTCTTATCAAAAAAATTATCATAATCTTAATCAGAAAATGTCGTTAAATGCACGAGCAATTATTAAACAGAAGCAAGAATTAAAACAACAGAATCTTTTTTTAAAAGAGATTAAAAGCAAACTTATAGATAAAGAAAAGATCTATGATAAAAATACAAAGCAATTACAAGAACTTAAGAAATCTCAAGAACTTTTAAGTGAAAAACAAAAAATTTTAGAAGAAAAACTTGTTAGTGTTATAGCAAAAAGTGTTTCTCTTTCTATTGTTGTTGAAGAAGCTTATGCAAAAAATAGTGATTCTTTAGTTGAATTAGAAGTTTTACAATCAATGCTTAAGCAATCGCAACAAAAAGTAAAATTTCTTAGTGAAACATTTTTTGAAAAAACACATGATATAGAATCGTTAAATCAACATATACAAGAGTTACAAGGAATTATCACTAGTATAGATAAGCAACGAAAAAATTTGTTAAAAGTTCAAGATGCAAATAAAAAAGCATTGCAAAAATTACAACTAGCAAAAACATCTTATAAAAAAGAGTTAAAAAAACTTTTACGAGAGCAAAATGCATTGAAACAAACACTTTCAAGATTGCATATTATTAAGATTGACAAAGAAAGAAAAGCACAAGAAGAAAGAGAAAGAAAGGCCGCTTTTGCAAGAAAAAAAATAGATTTAAATACTAAGCTTCCTAAAGTAAAAAAACATGGAAGTTCTTATCAGGCGTTAAAAACTATACGCTATAGAGGACGAAAAACAATTGCGCCTTTAAAATCTTATACTATCACAAAAAAATATGGAACATACAGAGATCCAATTTATGGTATAAAAATTTTTAATGAATCTATCTCCTTACAACCAAAGTATAAAAAAGCAAAAGTAAGAACTGTTTTTAATGGTAAAGTTATTTATGCAGATAAAACAGCAGTACTTAATAATGTTGTTATTATTGAACATAGGAATGGATTACATACTGTTTATGCAAATATTTCTCAAATAGCACCAGGAATTAAAAAGGGGCATAAAGTAAAAAAAGGGGCAACTATAGGTAGAGTAGAAGATGAACTGATTTTTGAAGTAACACAAAAAAGTTATCATATTAATCCTATACGATTATTTAGATAGTTTTTGCTATAATCGCAAAAAATTTAAAAAGATAAGAGAAGATTATGAAATTTATTCAAACTCGTGGAATTGACACAAATAAAGCTGAAAAAGTAACTTTTTCGGAAGCTATCCTAGACCCTATCGCATCTTTTGGCGGATTATATGTACCAGAAAAACTTCCAGAATTAGGAAGTGTATTTTTAGAAAAACATTTAGGTTCTAGCTATAAAGAACTTGCAAAAGATATGCTTAATCGTTTTGAGATAGATATTGATGGCACGGTGATTGATGAAGCACTTAACCTTTATGATAAGTTTGATGATGGGGCAAATCCTGTTCCTGTTATTAAGGTAAAAGAGAATCTTTTTGTAAGTGAACTTTATCATGGCCCAACGCGTGCTTTTAAAGATATGGCACTTCAACCTTTTGGTGTTGTACTCTCTTCCATAGCACAAACTCGTAAAGAAAATTACCTTATTCTTGCTGCAACAAGTGGTGATACTGGTCCAGCAGCATTAGAAACTTTTAAAAATCGTGCAAATGTAAAAGTGGCATGTTTGTACCCTGATGGTGGAACAAGTGATGTACAACGCCTTCAAATGGTAACAGAAAATGCACAAAATTTAAAAGTTATAGGGATTAATGGCGTATTTGATGATGCTCAAACAGCACTTAAAAGGCTACTTGCAAGTGATACTTTTAAAGAAGCATTACAGCAAAAACATACAAAACTTTCTGCTGCAAATTCTGTAAATTTTGGGCGTATTATTTTTCAAATTATTTATCATATTCATTCATATCTTGAATTAGTAAGACAAAATGCTATTACAATAAATGAAAAAGTTTATCTTAATGTTCCTAGTGGAAACTTTGGTAATGCTCTTGGTGGTTACTATGCTTGGAAAATGGGTTTACCTGTTGCAAAAATCATTATATCTTCAAATGAAAATAATGTACTTACGCGTCTTATTCGTGATGGAAAATATGATTTACGAGAGAGTGAAGTTGTGGGTACAACATCTCCAGCTATGGATATTTTGAAATCTTCAAATGTTGAACGAGTTTTATATGATCTTTTTGGTACACAAAGAACACGCGAACTCATGGAAAGTTTAGAAAAATATGATTTTTATGAATTAACACAGAATGAACTTGCTAAAGTACAAGAATTTTTTGATGCCGATTGGTGTGATGGTGAAGAGGGTAAAAAATATATTAAAGAAATTTTTGAAAAGGATGATTATTTAATGGACCCTCATACTGCTACATGTATGAAGTCTTATGAAACTCGTTGTGATAATGCTATAAAATCCATTATCTACTCAACAGCGGAATGGACAAAGTTTTCTCCTGTGATTGCTAATGCTTTAACTGGTGAAAAAGATACAAAAGATATTGAAGCATTAGAATCTATTTCTGAGGTAGCAAAACTTGAAATTCCTACAATGATAAAAGAACTTTTTACAAAAGAAATTGCACAAAAAACAGTCATAGAAAAAGAAGATATAGAAGAAGAAATACTCAAGTTTTTATAAACTTGAGTATTTTCTTTTAAGAAAGTTCATTAGCTTTTTTGTAAGCTTCTTCTATAGCATTTATACAGGCACTTCTAACACCTTTTTCTTCAAGTACTCCATATCCTGCAGCAGTCGTTCCCCCCGGACTCATAACACTATCTTTTAAAAGAGCAGGGTGTACTTCTTGGATGAGTGAACCAAAGCCATTAAAAAGACCACGCATGACAGACATCGCATCATCTCTTTTAAGCCCTTGTTTAACTGCTCCATCGGTTAATGCTTCTGCTATAAGAGCAAGGTAAGCAGGTCCACTTCCAGCAAGTGCAGTAGCTATATCTATTTCTTTTTCACTTCCGAGCCAACGCGTTGTTCCTATGGCACTAAAGAGTTTTTCTGCTTGAAGTTTAAAGCGTATATCTCCTGTGAGAGTAGTCATTGATGCACCAACACTTGCTGCAAGATTTGGCATAGTTCTAATATAAGCTCCGGCTGGTATGTTTTTTTTGAGTGTTGTTAGTGTTGTTCCAGCTAAAACAGAATAAAGTACTTTTGCTTCCCCCTCTATAAGTTTTCCAACTTCTGTAATATTTGCAGGTTTGACACATAAAATAATATCCTTACATGTAAGGTCAAAATCTTTTAAAAGATTTTTTTTTATCTTTACACCAAGCTGTTTTTCAAATATTTCAAGTTTCTCTTCTGAACGCCCCACTACTTCAATGTTGTAATTATCTTTTAAGCCTTGAGCAATACTTAACGCCATATTTCCATTTCCAATAAAAGTTATAGTTTTCATAAGTTTCCTAAATGTTTTTGTGGTATTATAGCACTAAAAATTTTCAAGGTTCAAAGATGGAACAATTTTTACAAAAAGCGAAAGATGCAAGTCGTGTATTAAATATGCTTAGTGGTGCCGAAAAAAATAAAATTTTATATGCAATGGCAGAGGCACTGAGAGCTAATACTATGAGTTTACTTGAAGCAAATGCAAAAGATATGCAAAATGGTAAAGATAATAATCTTTCATCGGCATTGATGGATAGACTTTTCCTAGATGAAAAGAGAGTGGATGCTATGGCTGTGGCTATAGAAGAGATAGCAACACTTAAAGAGCCAGTGGGTAGAATTTTAGATGGATGGGTGACTGAAGATAATCTTAAGATTGAAAAAGTTTCTATTCCTATTGGTGTTATTGGTATTATTTATGAATCACGACCAAATGTTACAAGTGATACTGCTGCATTATGTTTTAAAAGTTCTAATGTTTGTGTTCTTAAAGGTGGTAAAGAAGCTGAACATTCTAACAAAGCTATTGCTACAGTACTTCAAGCAACATTAAAAAAGAGCAATTTACCATCTGAGCTTATTTCATTAATACCTGATAGCTCTAGAGAAGGGGTTGCACAGTTGATTAAGATGGATAAATATGTAGATTTAATCATACCTAGAGGTGGTGCTGGACTTATTCGTTATGTAAGTGAAAATGCTACGGTAAGCGTTGTTAAACATGATAAAGGACAATGTCATACTTATATAGATAAAGATGCAAAAATTGATGATGCGATTAAAATAGCTCTCAATGCAAAAGTACAGCGACCTGGTGTTTGTAATGCGATGGAAACACTTTTAGTAGATAGTGCTATAGCTAAAGAAGTTCTTCCTCTTTTAAAAGAGGCTTTTGATAAAGTAAATACAGAACTTAAAGGGTGTAAAAATACACAATCTATCATTGAAGTAGCTTATGCAGGAGAAAAAGAGTTTGATACAGAGTATTTGGCAAATATTTTAAATATTCGCGTTGTTGATGGGGTAGAAGGTGCTATAGAACATATAGTACGCTATGGCTCAGGACATTCTGAAGCTATCATTACTCAAAATATCACTTCATCTGAAACTTTTTTAAATGGTGTTGATGCTGCTGCTGTTTATGTAAATGCTTCTACTCGTTTTACAGATGGTGGTGCTTTTGGTTTTGGTGCTGAGGTCGGTATTAGTACAAATAAACTCCATGCAAGAGGGCCTATGGGTATAGAAGGTCTTACAACATATAAATATAAGATTTATGGAAGTGGGCAAATTAGATAATGCAAGATTTTGAAGAATTAAAAGCTATAAGTTGTTTTGGTGAGCTTAATGCTGAAGATATTAAACTTTTAGCTTCTATTTCACGAAAAAGATATTTTACAAAAGGTGAAGTGCTTTTTTATGAAAAGGATGAGTCTCGTTTTTTAACACTTCTAACCGCAGGTTCTTTAAAAGTGTATAAAACAGATCCTAAAAATAATGAAATAATTTTACATCGTTTTTCGGCAGGAACACTTGTTGCGGAGATGGCTGTTTTGGAAAATATTCCTTATCCTGCATCAGCATGTTTTGAAAGTGATGGTAGTGTTATAGAAATAGATTTTATAAAGTTTAAAGAAGATTTTTTAACAAACCCTACTATTGCATTGAGCTTTTTTAAATCACTTTCACGAAAAATTAAACATCTTGAAGATGTCATTTCTCTCAATATTGTATTAGATTCAACTACGAGAGTAGCTAAGTATATTTATGAAAATGAAGAAGCATTATCTATGAAACACAATCAACTTTCCCAGTATTTACATATGACGCCAGAAACGCTCTCTCGTATTTTTAAGAAATTTTCTAAGCTTGGTTTTTTAAAAAAAGAGGGTAGTAGTTATAAAATCATCAATAAAAAGGCATTATCTATTCTTTTTGAATGAGAATTATTCTCTTTATTGATATATATCAATTTGCTTTTTATCTTTTTGCATTACAATCTCTGAAAATTTTATATTAAAGGATTGGATTATGTCACACATACCAGAAGATGCACAAAAGATAGAAGTTGAAGGTGCTACAGTAGATTTTTATAAACTTGAAAAAGATGGTGAGAGTACTTATTATTTTGACACATCAAAAGAAGGTCCTCCTCATCCAATGGTAAATGCTATGAGCGGAATTAAATTACTTCAAGGTACAAATGACACTTTAGTTATGATTAATCATAAAGCACCAGGTGGGCTTTTTGCAAAACTTGAAAGCGATGTTATACATAAAGAAGAAGATTTAGATGATGGTTTAGTTAAAGTTACTTTTCAGCATAATGCCGATGCTACTGTTGAATCAGACTTGACACAAACATCATGTGCTGGCTAGAAAATGTTTAGCATTTCGCAAGATTTTGCACCCCCTTTTAAACTTATAGCTCCCTTTTTTATATTGGGGAGTTTCTTTTACTTCTTTTCATCTTTGTATCTTTTTTTTCTCGATACTACAACACTAAGTTTTTCTGAGCCACAAGTATTAGCTTTTGTTCATCTTTTTTTACTTGGTTTTGTTATGATGATTATTTTTGGTGCTATGGCACAACTTGTCCCTGTTGTTTTGGAAGTGGGGCATTTTGGTGTTGAACTTTTTTATGCTATATGGCCACTTTTGTTAGTAGGTAGTACTCTTATGGTGTTTGGTTTTTTATATTCTCCAGCACTTTTACCTTATGGTGGTGTTATAGTTTTAATTGCTATGATGATTTTTGTTGGTGAGATTTTTTTGACGATGTTTAAAGTTAAAAAATTTACTTTAGTTATGAAAAGTGTTTTTATTTCTAATAGCTTTTTATTCTTCGGTATTATTTTTGGATTGCTAATGGCTTTATCCTATGCTGGTACGCTTTCTTTAGATATTTCTGCTCTTTTACAAGCACATATATATGCTGTTATTGGGGGTTATATTGTTATAACGATTATGGGACTTTCTATTGTTCTTGTACCAATGTTTACACTTTCACATAGCTTTTCATTAAAACCTTTAGAAATTGCTATGAGTGTTATGAGTATTGCTATAGTTTTAGCAATTATTGCATCATTTTTTCACATTCATTGGTTGGCAAATATTGCATATCTTTTAGTCATGGGTGCATTGATTTCTTATTTTTATCTTATTTATATTATTTATAAAACTAGACCAAGAAAAGAAAATGATGTTTATGCACTTTCATTGATGTTCTCTTATAGTTCGATGATTATTTCATTAATTATAGGGTTATGCTATTTTTTCTGTGATAAAGAAAACTTTTTACTCGCTTCTATGTGGTTGTTTTTCTTTGGCTTTTTTGGCTTTTTAATTACAGGACATATTTATAAAATCATTCCATTTTTAGTATGGTTTGAAAAATTTTCTCCATTAGTAGGGAAGCAAAAAGTACCAATGTTAGCGGATATGGTGCCATTTAAAAGTTCACAAGCACAGTTTATATTTTGTGCTATAGGTGTTATCTTGGTAACTTTGGCTATACTTTTTACATCTCAAACACTAATGGGTGCTGGTGCTTCATTTTTAGTGCTTGGTTCTTTAGCGTTTGTAAGAAGTGTTTTTTATATGATAAATTTTAAATAAAAAAGGAAAAAAATATGATGTACACAAAAGAAGAGATTTTTAGAGCAATTTCTACTGTTATTGACCCTGAAGTTGGATTCAATCTAGTGGAAATGGGGCTTATCTATGATGCTTCAAGTGATGATGAAGGGAATGTTAAAGTGATAATGACACTTTCAACTAGAGCTTGTCCTTTACACCAAATGATTTTACAGTGGGTACGGGAAGCTGTAGAAAAGTTACCTGATGTAAAAGAGGTCGATGTTGAAGTTGTTTGGGAACCGGCATGGAATATCTCAATGGCTGATGATAATGTAAAAAAAGCATTAGGTGCCTAATGTCATAGTTGTAGAAAAGGCTTTTTAGCCTTTTCTATTTTTGAAGATATTTTTGTATAGCACTTAGTAGATTTTTCAAACTTTCATGATAAGTTAAAAATTTTGTTTTAAGATCATTTCCATCAGAGAGTGCTAATTTAAGTATTTTTGCACTATTTTCTAACTCTCTTGCTCCAATATTTCCAGCTACACCAATAACATCAAGGAGTAATTCATCTGCTTCATGGAGTTGTCTTTCATTAATGTATGTTTGAAGTTTTTTGGAAGAATCTCTAAAATCAATCACGAACTCTTTAAGTATATCTGCATAAAAGCTTATATCTCCACCACAAATACTTATGCCCTCATCTTTATCAAGAACTAAAAGCTCAGTTTTTTCTTGAACATCGTTTTCTTGTGTGTTCTTTTCTTGAACATTGTAGGCATAAAGTACATCATAAAGAGCATCCATTTTGAGAGGCTTTTCTAAATGATCTTCCATTCCTGCTTCAAGCATTTTTTTAATGTCATCGGCAGCTGTATCACCACTAAGGGCTATAACAGGAATATAATCATAAGTACTATTTGCTCTAATTTGTCTTGTTGCCTCAAAACCATCGATTCTTGGCATATGGGCATCCATTAATACTGCCATGAAATTTTTATCTTTTTGTAAAATATCAAGTGCTTCCTGCCCATCATTAGCTACTACTATTTCAATACCACTATCTGCAAGTAGTCCTAAAATAACTTTTTGATTAATGAGGTTGTCTTCAGCAAGTAAAAGTCTTGTATTCGCAAACTCTTTAAAATCTTCTTTATTGATTTTTGCATGTGCTGGTACATCTCTTCTTTGTACTTTTGATTTAGTATGTTCATGGGTAGTTTCTACAACTTCTTCCTCTACGCTTTGAGTATTTTGTGTTGGTAACGGTTCTTCTTGTACCTCTATGATTTCCTCTTGGGTATTTTGATTTTCTTGAGGTTCCTCTGTTATCTGAGTTTTCTGTTGCGATGCTATTTGTTCATTATCTATTGTATCTTGAGTATCGTAAGGATCATCGATAACCTGAGATTTATTTTTCTTTTTCATAAAGAGAAAGAGAATTATTATAAGAACAACTAAAAGAACTACTGCGGCGACAATTTCAGTTTGGTACTGATTAAAAAGTTCTGACATAGGTAAAAATCCTTTTTTTAATATTCTAAATCATACTGTAACAAAAATTAAAGCAAAATTATAAAAGGGTATTGCTTTACAAACTTGCTGTATAATAGAGTAATTATTTGATAAATGGGGATGAATTTGCAAAATATACCACATATTCCAGTTTTATATAGGGAAGTAGTAGAAACTTTTAGTGACATAAAAGAGGGGATTATTATTGATTGTACTATGGGATATGGTGGTCATTCTTCTATGATTCTTGATTCTAATGAACATATTAAACTTATAGCTATAGATCAAGATCAAACAGCTATAGATTTTTCTTCAAAAAGATTAGCTAAATATGGCAACAGGGTAGAAATAAGAAAAGGGCGTTTTTCTCAAGTTATAAAAGATATTTTACATGAGATTAATCCTAAAGAGATTAAAGGTGTTTTAGCTGATATTGGTGTTTCTTCTTTACAGCTTGATCAAAAAGAGAGAGGTTTTTCTTACGAAAGTGATACACTTGATATGAGAATGGATAAAGATGCTTCTTTAGATGCACAAGGTGTTATTAATAGCTATACAAAGAGTGAATTAGAAGATATTTTACGCGAGTATGGAGAGTTAAGAAATTTTAAAAAAATTGCTTCTGTTATTGTTGCAAAACGCCCATTTTATTCTGCTAAAGAATTAAGTGATACACTAAAACCTTATTTACCACAAGGTAAGAAAATTCATCCTGCTACATTACTTATGCAGGCTATTCGTATAGAGGTTAATGATGAATTAGGGGAACTAAAAGGATTGCTTAAAAGTATAGAAATGAGTTCTTTACCATTTGCAAAAGTAGCTATTATTTCATTTCATTCTCTTGAAGATAGGATTGTTAAACAAACATTTGTCCAATGGTCAAAATCTTGTATATGTCCACCTGAAGCATTTCGTTGTGAATGTGGTAACAATCATAATCTTGGTAAGATTTTAACAAGAAAACCAATTATGGCAAAAAGTGATGAACTCAAAACTAATGCAAGAAGTCGTAGTGCAAAGTTACGCGTATTTCAAATGGATAGAGTAGATGAGTGCGAAGAATGAACTTTTAGAGGAAATAGACGAAGTTGTTGCTCCTCGAGGTAAATTAGATTTTTACTATTTTTTTTCAGTAATTTTAGGAATAGTATTTTTGGGGATGCTCATTTTTCCTAAAATTTATATTACAGAACAGATTTACTATAAAAGTCGAGATATAGAAAAATTAAAAATAGAGTACGATACGCTTAAGGAAGAAAACAGGCTTATTAGTGCATCTGTTGAATCTATAAAATATAAAAACCAAGTTTTAGACACACTTTTTTAAGGATTTTTTTTGATACGAAATTTTATACGCTTTGCAATAGAAAAACCACTACTTAACCACATTTTACTCATTTTTATTTTTATGCTTTCTATTTTTGCATATATTAATATTCCAAAAGATATTTTTCCACCAATGCAAATGGATAAAATTACGATTAAAGGTACTTATGCTGGAACATCTGCAGATATTTTAGATAAGATGGCTGTACAAAATATTGAAGATGGTCTGCAAAACATAGATGAACTTGAAGATATTACAAGCAGTATAAAAAATGGTTCTTTTGTGATAAGTGCTGAAATTAAAACAGGTTCAGATGATATTTTAGTTCTTAATGATGTAAAAGATGTTGTAAGTAGTATTAAAAAAGATTTACCAGCAGATATGAATGAGCCTGTAGCTAAAATAAAAGTACATGCTTTTCCTTTGGTCCTTATTGCCCTCTCTGGTGATGTCTCAAAAAAAGAACTTTTAGATAGGGCAGATGAATTAAAAAAAGAGTTAGGTCGTTTTAAGGCTTTAAGTGATATTACTATTCGTGGTGATGCAGATGATGAACTAGCGATAAAATTAAATGTAGCAAAAATAAGAGCCTATGGGCTACAGCCTTCTTTAGTGGTTCAAGCTTTAAGTAAAATCAGTTCTATTTTTCCTATTGGTACGATTAAAGAAAAAGCACATCATCTTTATATATCAACATATAATGGTGAAAAAACTAAAGAAGATGTAGAAAATACCATTATAAATGTAAGTGGCATGAAGGTTAGCATAGGTGATGTAGCTGATGTTTCTTTTCAACTGAGCGATGCACGTGAACTTTCTCATTATAATGGAAAACGAAATGTTTCTATCAATGTTACAAAAAGTAAAAATGGTAATGCTATTGTTTTAGTACAAAAAATACGAGAACTTTTAAAAGAACAAAAAATATTACATCCAAATTTAGAATATAATATTTATACTGATACTTCTGTATGGATTAAAAATCGTCTTAATATTGTTTTTGCAAATATTACATTTGGTTTAATGCTCGTTTTTTTAGCGATGCTCGTTTTTATAAATAGGGGTATAGCCTTTGTAGTGGCATTAGGAATTCCTGTAAGTTTTATGATAGGTTTGGTTGCTACAGAGCTTTTAGGTGATAGCTTAAATATGCTTTCTCTCTTAGGTGCACTCATAGCTCTGGGTATGCTTGTCGATGAAGCGATTGTAGTTGCTGAAAATATTTATAGACATTTAGAGGAGGGAATGGAAAGAAAAGAAGCCGTTATTAACGGAGCGACAGAGATGTTCCCTGCTGTTTTAACTGCAACTTTAACAACTGTTTTTGCTTTTTTACCTATGCTTCTTATGAGTGGGAAAATGGGAATGTTTATTAAAATTATTCCTATTATGATTACTGTTTTATTACTCTCTTCTCTTTTTGAAGCATTTTATTTTTTACCTTTACATGCACATGATTTTTTAAAGGTTTCTCAAGAAGGAAGTTTTACTAAAAATTTTTGGAATAAAATGTATAACGGTTATAGTATTGTTTTACATTTTTTCTTTAGAAAAAAATTCATCTCTTTAATTAGTATAACTGTGACTATTTTATCACTTACTTTCGTGATGGTACAACATGCTAAATTTCAACTTTTTCCAGAATTTGATAATACTCAAATTTATGTGTATGGTAAAATTAATATTAATAATGAATTAAAAGATACAGAAAAAATTGTAACAAAACTTGAAAAAATTCTTCTCAAAAAGTTAAATCCAAATGATGTTGCTTCTATAACTTCTGTAATTGGTTTTAAAATGGATTCTGCAAATAAAGCAGAATTAGGTGAAAATATGTTTCATATTTTTATAGATTTACAAGAGAGAGCACCTGTTAATTTTTTTGATAAATATATAAGCCCTTATCTTTCTCTTGGATATGATGATAAGATAAAAATTCGTACAAGAAATGCAAAAGAGATTGCTAAAGATATAAAATATTATTTGAGAGATATAAAAAATATTAAAACAAAGAAAGGTAATTTAGTATTTGAAGAAATTGCTATGAGGGTACCAAATGCTGGTGTTGTTAGTCATGATGTAGAAATAGGTCTAAGCTCTAAAACAAATCAAGATGTTGCACCTTATCTTCATCTTTTAAAAGAAAAACTAGATTCTATTCATGGAGTAAGTAATATCTTTGATGATGCAACAATTGGTGAAAAAGAGTTAAAATTACGAGTAAATAAATACGGACAATCTTTAGGTTTTAATGAACAAAATATAGCACAAGAGTTAAGATCGTATTACTTAAAAGGTGAATATGGTAAACTTTTTAACAAGGAGGGTTTATTACGAATTCGATTAGAAAGTAATTTTGATAAAAAAAGAGATTCCATCAATGAAGTGGAATTACAAGTTCCCCATACGAAAGAGTTTGTACAACTTAAGGATATCGCTGATTTTTATTTTGTTCAAAGTTTTGTAACCTTAAAAAAAGAGGATGGTAAACGACTACAAAGTGTTTTTGCTTCTTTAGATAAAAAACTTATTACTTCCTCAGAAGTGATAACACAATTACAATCTACCTTTAAAACGATAAAAAAAGCTGGTATAGATATAGAAATAAAAGGAGAAGAAAAAGAAAACAATAAAAATAAAAGAGAAATGATACAGTCTGCTTATATTGCACTTTTCTTGATTTTTATTACTTTAGTATGGTTATTTGATTCTATTAAAAAATCATTAATTGTATTGAGTACTATACCTCTTGTTTTACTTGGTGTATATGTTGGACATTGGGTAATGGGACTTAACCTTACTATGCCTGGTCTTATAGGTGTTGTTGGATTAGCTGGTGTTGTTGTCAATGATGGACTTATTATGGTTGATTTTATTAAGTATGCAAAAGATACAGAAGAGTTAATGAAAAGAGCAAAAACACGATTGCGACCTATACTTTTAACTTCCTTAACAACGGTTCTTGGTCTTTTAACTCTTATCTTTTTTGCTTCAGGTCAAGCGATGATTTTACAACCTATGGCAGTTTCTTTAGGATTTGGTGTTGCATGGGCTACTGTACTTAATCTCATCTATGTACCACTACTTTTTGCTGTTGTTTATAAAATAAAACCACCAAAAATAGTAAAATAAGAATTTTATAAGGAACTTTTCTATATACTTCCGATCTACCAACAACTGGTACGGGTTCTTAGCTCAGTTGGTTAGAGCTCTCGGCTCATAACCGAGCGGTCGAGTGTTCGAGTCACTCAGAACCCACCACTTCTTTATAATTTCCAATTAACTATATTTTTATCTAATTTATTTTCAAATTTTACTTCTTATTAACCACTTAATGGGTAAAATCTCTTCTAATTTTAACTATGGAATTTTAATGAAAATATTTTTAAGTTTTGTTTTTATACTACTCTCTATAACACTCTCTGCAGATGTTGTAAAAGAAATTAATTTTGATGGTGTTTATCATATATCTAAACCTGTAGCTATTAGGATGTTACCATTTGAAAAGGGTGATGATATTGGTGAAGCACAAGTTGATGATGCAATAAAAAAGTATTTTCAACAAGGTTATTTTAATGATATTTATACAACATTTAAGTATGGAGTACTGACTTTTTATTTTAAAGAAAAAGCAATTATTTCTCAAGTGAAGCTTAAAGGCTGGAAAGAGAATGATGATGATATTATGGACAGTGTTGTTCAGATTAAAAAAGGTACATTGTATGATGAAAAGAAGCTTGAATCTGCGAAAAAACGCATTATTGAAGCTATTTCTCAAAAAGGTAAAATTGATAGTGTTGTAGAAATTCAAACAGACTATCTCGAGAATGGAAGTGTTAAAGTTACATTTATTGTCAATGAAGGTGAAAAAATAGTTATTAATAAACTGCGTTATTCTGGAGTAAAGGGGTTAAATCCTAAAAAATTCAATGGTGTTATAGCCAATAAACAACATCAATTTATGGGATGGTTTTGGGGGCGTAATGATGGAAAAATGTCTCTAAGGGATTTACCATATGACAATTTACGAATACGAGATCTCTATATGCAGTATGGTTATTTAGATGCTAAGGTTGATGAGCCTTTTACTCGTGTGAATTTTGATAGTTATACAGCAGATATGAGTTATCAAATTCAAGAAGGTAAACCTTATACGATTAGTAAAGTTTCTATTTTTCAAACAAAACATGTTATAGCAGATAAAAAGATTATGGAAGTTCTTTCTTTAAAAAAAGGTAAAATTTTTAATATTAAAAAATTTCGTGAAGATACAGATAAAATTAAAACACTTATAGCAGATAAAGCTTATGCCTTTGTTCAAGTTCTTCCTGATTTGAAAAAAAATAAAAAAGACAAAACTGTAGAAGTTGTTTTTAGGGTTTCTCCTGGTGAAAAAGTACGCATAAGAAATGTTCTTATTTCTGGAAATACAAGAACATTAGACAGGGTAATAAGAAGAGAACTTTACTTAGGACCAAATGACATGTATTCACTTACTGATTTAAAAGATTCTCGTAATGCGATAGGAAGACTAGGTTTTTTTGATAGTAATACTATAGAAGAAAAACGGGTTGATAATCATACTATGGATTTAATAGTTAAAGTAAAAGAAGCAGCAACTGGAAATATTCAGATTGGTGGTGGTTATGGATCTTATGGTGGCTTACTGCTTAGTTTAGGTGTTAATGATAGAAATATTTGGGGTTCTGGAATAAATGTTGGTGTTAAAGCTGAAAAATCAGAAACAAGTAAAAACTTTTCATTCAATATTTCTAATAGTAGATTAAATGATAGTGATTTTAGTGGTAATTTTTCTATTTATCATTCTGCTAATGTTTATAATGATTATTCTGTTTATACTGATGGTATCTCTGGTGGAATAGGGCATAGGTTTTCTCGTCATATTAGTGGTTATATAGGTTACGGTTATTCACGAAATGATTATTCTTTTGCAGATGACTTTAACACTTCTCTCTATGGTAATAGTGCTTATTTCGAACCTTATTCAAAAAGTGGTATAACAATTAGTGCAAATTGGGATAATACTGATGATTATTATTTACCACGAGAAGGTTTTACTCTTTCACAAAGTTTTGAGAAATCTGGTTTAGGTGCTGATGCAAATTATTTAAAATCACGAACAAAATTTGCTAAATATTATGGACTCAATGATATTGTAGGTTTTGATGCCATTTTTAGATATAAAGCACGATTTTATGCAATGCTAGATAATGGTTATATTCCATTGGCTGAAAAATTTTACATGGGTGGTATAGGGAGTGTTCGAGGTTATGAGTCTTACTCTCTTTCTCCAACAATTAAAGATGATAATGCCTATGATGGTGTAAGAAGAATAGGGGGAACGCAAACATTTTCAAATAGTGTTGAACTTAGTTTTCCACTTGTAAAAAAAGCAAAGATGCGATTAGTAACTTATCTGGATTGGGGCTTTATAGCTGATGATATTAGTAAAAATCTTCTTGCAAATAATATTTCAAGAGCTGGTTATGGTGCTGGAATAGAGTGGTTTTCTCCTGTTGGTCCTATACAGTTAATGTTTTCAACGCCTATTAATCCTCAAGCTGGTGATAAAACATCAAGATTTGAATTTACTATGGGACAAAGATTCTAGTTTTATTTCCAACTTCATAAAAATGAGAGTTGGAAATCTTTGTGCGAACATTCTAACTTTTTACTTGCTTCTTGTGCAAGGTAAAGTCTATGCTTTGCATTAATAAAAAGCGTGTTTTCTTTAAATGTTAAAGTAAAATCAATATTACGAGGTCGGTGACTAAGTAGTGTGATTGCAAGAGAAAGTATAAAGCTTAAAACATTACATGTATGAGTATCTGGTAAAAGCTTTTCATATTTTTGTAAATGAGTGTTTGCTGGAAGTTTATTTTTTGCGTACTTTGTTAGCGTTGCAATGAGCATGACATTCTCATGCGTAAAACCATATTCTAAAGCACTTTGTATAAGGTAGTAAGTATGTTTATTTTGTGAATAAAAATGAACACTACTTCCAGCTGGATAGAGTTTAGCAGCAAGTGCTAATTCATATCTGTAGTGTGATTCTATTTGAAAATAATCGTGTGTTAAATCAAAAATTTTTTTTGTTAAAAGTGCAATGTTGTTAGAATATTCTTTATTAGCTACATGTGTATCTAAAATGTAGCGTACTGAAGTGTTGTAGTTCTGTGGAAACTTATGTTTTGTACTTCGTAATAAATCGCTTAGATAGACACCCTCTCGAACACCTACACCACTTGTTATAATCTTTTGTACTTGTAGTTTATGTACAATGCGTTGTAAAATGAGTACACCAGGTTTGATTACATCAAATCGTTCACTTTTTATACCAAGGGTTTTTAACTCTTGCGTTGTTTGTGCTTGTAGTAGTTGTTTTATATAATCTTGAAAAACTGTTACATTATAACTATAAGCATGAAGATTTTCAAGTGGGTAGTTTTGTACTTTTTGTATAGCTTCTGAAATTGCTCGAAAAGTTCCCCCAATTCCTATAAGTGTAGTGATATTAGATGCGTTAAGATTTTCTAGTTCTTTATCAATATAGCCAATAGCTTGAGATTGATTGTTCTGATCAAAAAAAAGTTCTTTTAACCTTACTGTACCTAATTTAAGAGATATAGTATGAGAGACATCATTAGCATCTATAAAAGCAATTTCTGTGGAACCACCACCAACATCGACACTCATAGCATTGTATTGCTTAGGTAAAAGGTTTGCACAGGCTATAGCACCAAAATAGGCTTCTTTCTCTCCTGAAATAATTTTAATATTAAGTTTGAGTTCTCTTTTGACTTTTTGTATAAAATCAGCTTTATTTGGTGCATCACGAAGTGCTGAAGTTGCAACACAAAGCATTTTCCGACTTTTAAAAGAGCTACTAATACTCAAAAAATCTCTTAGTGCATTAAAAGTTCTTTGCATGGGAAGTGCTTGTAGTTCTCCATTATGTTTATATGCGTCTTGAGAAATACGAACTTTTGATTTTTCTTCGTGGAGTAGGTGAAAAGCATAACGGGATGTTTTTTCATAGATAACCATTCTAACAGAGTTAGAACCTATATCTATGATAGTGACAATTTTTGCCACTTACAACTCTTCAGATTCTTGGAGTTGTTTATATTTAAACTGGAGTTCTGCAATAGTTTCAACATTGTCTTTATCTGGAACGATACAATCAACAGGACAAACTGATATACATGCAGGTTCATCATAAATACTTACACATTCTGTACAACGATCTGGATCTATATAATAAATAGGATCACCCTCTTCAATAGCCATAGTTGGACACTCTTCACGACAAGCATCACATGCTATACATTCATCATTAATAATTAATGCCATATTTTAAACCTTATATTTGTTATTTTTAAGTGTCCGATTTATAACAAAATAAAGCTTTATTGTTTTTGAAAATCTAACTATTTCGTGGGATTATACAAGATAACTTAGAATTGAGTTGTAAAGAAGCAATTGCACCATCAATTCCATCTGTTCTATTTTTGATACTAATCTTTGCACCAAGAGCATCGGCAGCACTTTTAGCTAAAAATAAACCAAGACCTACACCACTTTTATTTCCTTGTCTTTTAAAAGGTGCAAATAAATCAACACTTTCATCTATACCACATCCTTCATCTATAACTTCTATAAGTAATCCAATATTGTCTTGAGAACTTCTTAGTGTTACAGATTTTTCTTTAGGGGTAAATTTAAGAGCATTTTGTAAAAAGTTTTGAATAATTTGATTAAGAAGACTTACTTGTATCATTGACATAAATCCATTTGGTTCAAAAGACATATGAAGTGTTTTACCTTCATTCTCTGCTAAGAGTTTAAAATCATTTGCTTTTTGTTTAAGAATTTGTATCACATCTACTTCTTGAGGTTTATCAAGTTGTGCCCCTTCTTGACGACCTATATTTAAAATATTTGATACAATGATGTTCATCTCATCTATAGTCTTGTTTGTTATTTCAAGTGCTTCTATATATTCTTCCGGTGTTCTTTTTTTAATAAGTGTTACTTGATTTTTAAGTTTGATGACAGCGAGAGGTGTTTTTAATTCATGTGCAGTACCAATGAAAAGTTCTTTTTGGTATTTTACAAAGTTTTGAATACGGGCTATAAGATGGTTGATTGTCTCCCCAAGTGGTTCAAATTCTTGAGGTAGTTCTTCAACCTTTATAGGTTTCATTAAATGTTCATTCATATTTGCAAGGCGTTTTGAAAGTGTTGTAACGGGAAAAATTAACATTTTTGAAAGAGTAATTGCATAGATTACAACAAGAAGAAAACTAGCAATGTTAATGATAAAAATATAATTTAAAATTTTATTTAAAAGTTTTTTTGTTTGTGTTATGTTTTTTGTGATTTTAAGATAACTAGAGTTTTTAATATTAAAAGGATAAATGAGTGTTAGGAAAGTTTGTTTACTTTCTGTTTTTTCATAGACTTCTACTTCTGGATGCCCTTTTTTTAAGTAAGTAATAGCTACATTTAATGAGAAAAAATTATCATTCATACTACCATCAGTGACTTCAAAAACAGATTTGTAGTTTGAGATATTTTTTGCATAGTGAATAAGTTCCTCTTTTTTATCATCATAGATAGACTTTTCAATATAAAAATATAAAATAGAAGAAAAGATAAGTATAAGAGAAGCTGATGCAAAAATAAGTTGAATAAGAAAGTTTTGACGGATACTGCGTTTTGAAAAGAGCATGATACAACCTAAAAAGAATTTTTTAGATTATATCATTTTTTAAATTTAGTTTACCTCTTTAGGAAAACAAAATCTATAACCACGACGACGCACAGTTTCGATAGTTGTTATTTCTAATGGTTTATCCATTTTTTGACGAATTTGGTTGATTGCAACTTCAATGACATTTGGTGTTACAAGTTCAGGTTCTTCCCAAATAGCATCTAGGAGTTGCTCTTTTGAAACAATTTGATCACGATGTCTTGCAAGGTGTGTAAGTACTTCAAAAGGTTTTCCTTTAAGTTCTATCACATTCTCTTTATAAGTGATTTTCTCCTCTTCAGGATTGATTGTTAAATCTTCAATTTCAATAATATTGCTACCACCAAAACGAAGTCTTGCTTCTAAACGAGCGATAAGAACATCAAAATCGAATGGTTTTCTGATATAATCATCAGCACCAGCACGAAGTGCTTCAATCTCACTTTCGTTATCATCACGAGCAGAAAGGACAACAACAACAGTTTTTGGTGTATTCGCTTTAATATCACCGATAATGTCAACAGAGTTTCCATCTGGAAGCATCCAGTCCATAAGCACTAAATCATAGTTACGAATATCTAAGTAATATTCACCATCTTTAAGTGTCTCAACAACATCACTTTGATAACCAAACTCTTTAAGACCTTCTGCAAGCATTTTATTTAATGTTACTTCATCTTCTATAATCAGAATACGCATTCATTATTTCCTATATAAGTTAATATTTTGATGAAATTGTATCATATATTTAGGTTACTTTAAAGTTTTTTTCAATTTTTTTTAAAAAAAAGTGAAGTTTATATTAAGAATTAAACTTGTAGGTTTGTGCTACAGACACCATACAGTTAGGCATTATAGAGGGTTTTGAGATTTTTAAAAAGAGTGTATCTATAGTTGAAAAATTTTCTTTAAGTTTAGAAGATAAAAAGCTCAATGCATCCTCAATGAGGAAAAACTGTTCTTTTTGCATACTTTTTTCTACTAATTGTGCCACTTGCGCATAGTTTATAAAATCTTTTTCATAGAGGTACTCTATTTCAATATCTATAAGAACATCTTGTTCTTGAACTCTCTCAAAATCCAAAATACCTATGATACATGTAAAGGTAAGTGCTTCGATAAAAATTTTCATAATTAAATAACTCTTTTTTCTTCACCTTTAATAACACGAATGATATTTGGTATATGTTTATAAAAAAGTATAAAAACAATGAAGACAACTGGTGCATGTGCCATATTCGGATGGATAATAAAACTTGATATTAAAAGAACTAAAACACCAGTTAAAGAAGAAACTGAAGATATACGAACAGTTTTTGCCATAATTCCCCAAACTACAAGAGCAATGAGTGTTTCAAATGGTAGCATAAACATCATTACACCCATACCAGTAGCAATTCCTTTTCCACCTTCAAAATTAAGATATGGAGAAAAACAATGACCAAGAACGGCTAATACAGCGATACCCCAAAGAGCAGATTCACTCAGACCTAAAGAGTAAGCTACAATGAGTACTAAAACCCCTTTTAATGCATCTAAGAAAAGTGTTGCAATACCAAGTTTTTTTGCTAAAACAGGGTTTTTTTCTTTGACAACACGAAGAACATTTGTCGCTCCAATACTGCCACTGCCACTATCTTTTACATTAACTCCAGCAAATTTTTTTGCTAAAAGTAAACCAAAAGGGATACCACCTATAAGATATGCCAAGATATAAAACTGTGCGTTGATATTAAATAAAAAATCCATTTATAACCTTAAATTATTTGAGTAGTAGCATTTTACACTTTCAATGCTAAATTTTTGATATAATACCAAAACTATAAAAACAGAGGATAAGTTGTTGCAAATGACAAATGAAGAACTCAGACAAAAAATAGACGAACTCAAAGCGAAGTTGAGTGTCACGGTAGTTGCTCACTTTTATCAAAGAGATGAGGTGTTTGATGTAGGTGATATCACAGGTGATTCTCTTGAACTTGCTATAAAAACACAAGAAGATGAGAGTGAATTTGTACTTTTTTGTGGTGTTGGTTTTATGGGACAAAGTGTTAAAGTGCTTTCTCCTGAAAAAAGAGTAGTGATGCCTAAAGTTGCATGTTGTGCTATGGCTAGTATGATTACTGATGTACAGTATGATAATGCTGTGAAGTTTTTAAATGATAACGGCATTGCAAATGAAAATATTTTACCTATCACATACATTAATTCTGGTGCTGATGTTAAAGCAAAAGTTGGTGAGATGGGTGGTATGGTATGTACAAGTGCCAATGCAAAAACAATTATCACAGCAGCAC
>Ga0256828_1000234_pt1 | contig 38095 bp, 37 predicted proteins | sample CV88metaG_FD_185993 | JGI IMG/M metagenome (GOLD analysis project Ga0256828, IMG submission 185993) | Hydrothermal vent microbial communities from East Pacific Rise, Pacific Ocean - CV88 | ecosystem: Environmental > Aquatic > Marine > Hydrothermal vents | place: Pacific Ocean: East Pacific Rise...
AGTGTAGTTTCTATCTGTGCTATATCATAATGATAAATATCATAATCTAAATATCTACTAAAAGGTTTTGTTATATAATTTGATACAAATGATACTTTAATTTTTTCCATTAAACTTCTCCATTGTGGCTTTTCCTTGTTGTGAAATACCTTCTCTTTTAAATACTTTCAAAGCTGTTAAAAAAAGTATTTTTAAATCAAATAAAAAGGATTGTTTATCTACATACTCTACATCATATTTAAACTTTTCACTCCAACTTATAGCATTTCTTCCATTTACCTGAGCCCAACCTGTAATTCCAGGCACTACATCGTGTCTTCTTTTTTGTTCATCATTATAAAGTTCTAAATATTCAACCAAAAGTGGTCTTGGTCCTACAAAAGACATATCCCCTTTTAGGACATTAAAAAGTTGAGGAAGTTCATCAAGACTTAAACTTCTTATAACTTTTCCTACCCCTTTTAGTCTCTTTTCATCTGGAAGTAAATTACCATTTTCATCTCTCTCATTTGTCATTGTTCTAAATTTATATATTTTAAAAATTTTACCTTTATAACCTGGTCTTTTTTGAGTAAAAATGATTGGTCTTCCCATTTTAAAATAGATAACAAGTGCTGTAATTATCATAATAGGTGAAAAAATAAGTATTAAAATTAATGCTAAAATTTTGTCAAATAGGGGTTTAAAAAAAGATTTATACATTATTTTAAAGCCTTTAAATATTACTAAAATCTACTTCTATTTTGCAATCATCAAACTCAAATTTATCTACATCTTCTTTTACAAATCGTCCTTGATAATTTTTGTATATTTTTATACTTTTATCTTCTGATGAAACAAGAATATAATATTTCACTCCTTCTCTTTCATAAATTTCTTTTTTTATAAGTTCATCCCTTTTTAGAGTTGATTTTGATGTTACTTCTACTACTATTGGAGGTGTTTTTGTAAGTTTATTTTTAATCTCATCACAATATACAATTACATCTGGTCTCAAAATAGTATCTTTACTTATTATAATCTCAGTTTCCATCAAAACATTGCATTTACGGCAATTTTTTAGGGCAGATTTTAACTCAAATAAAATGTTACTACTAATCAATTGATGTTTAGGAAGTGCAAAAGGAGACATAGCATATGGCATACCATATATCAACTCCCAATCACCTTGCCATTTTTTATACTCATCATAAGTATAATATTCTTCATATGCTAACATTCTAACTCCTTATAAACTTTCATATATTTACTTACCACCACTTTTATATCAAACTCTTTCTTTGCTTTAATTCTACCATATTTTGCAAACTCTTCTCTTAATTTTGGATTATCTATTAAAGCTTCTATTTTTTTAGCTAAAGTTTTATAATCTTTAATAGGGACTAAAAACCCATTTTTACCATCTTCTACAACTTCTCTGCATCCTACTGCATCAGTTGTAACTATTGGTTTTGCCATAGAAGCTGCTTCAAGCAAAGTCCTTGGCACCCCTTCACGATAACTTGGCAATACAAAAATATCACATTTTGAAATTAATTCTTTAATATCTCTTCTAAATCCTAAATAGTTTACATTTTCCCAATTAGGATTAAAGGCATTTTTATTTCCTTTGTCTATATCACCTACATACCAAAATTCAGCCTTATCCCCTATAATTTTAGAAGCATTGATAAACTCCTCTACCCCTTTATCACGAATAACTCTTGCTATCATTAAAACTATCGGTTTTTTATTTTGTGGCTGTTTTGTAGGTTTAAAAACTTCAGTATCAATTCCACTACTTTTGATTAAAACTGCTTTATTTTTAGGAATAATTCTATTTTCAACAAAATATTTTAAATCATCACTATTTTGAAAAATTATTTTTTTTGTATTTTTTGTAGTTATTTTATATCCAAGTATTATTAAATTTCTAATAATTTTGCTTTTTAAATCGTTATGAATAAAAAAACTACCAAGCCCTGTAATTGTATTTATAGTGCATTTATGTCCTATTAAATTTCCATATAAATTTGGTTTATGCATAAAAGTGTGTAAAATATCTGGATTTATTTCATTTATCACTTTTTTGATATTTTGAATAGTTTTTAATTCTTTAAATATATTTAAACTTCCTCTATCTATTTCATATTCTACTGCTTTTATTCCAAATTCGCTAAACTTATCAAAAACTTCCCCTTTAGGACAAACAGCATAAACTTCATATCCATTTTTGATAAGCTCTTTCATAATCGGAAGTCTAAAAAGATATAAATTCAAATCTAAATGACTAAGAAATACTATTTTATTACCCATTTTTCCATACCTCTAAACTAAATAAAAGATATAATATTTTAGCTCTTCTATCTTCTGGTAATTTAATTTTTCTATCAATTATATCTTTTATTACTTTTTCATCTACAAAATTTCTATAAAAACCATTATCCAAATAACTCATAATAACTTCATTTAATTCATTATTTACCCAATTTGTAAGAGGAATCTCAAATCCTCTCTTTGGAGCATTAATAAGTTCTAAAGGAAGATATTTTTTAGCTAATTCTCTTAATACTTTTTTTAAAAGTTTATCATTTTTATCTATTCTTGGAGCTAATTGTAAAAAATATTTACTCAAAAATGGACTTCTTCCTTCAATCGAATTTGACATTGTAGCTATATCCATTTTCATAAGTAACCCTTTTAGGTTTATCTCAAAATCTATATATGAAAGCTTTTCAAAATTATCTAATTTTATCTCTCTTATAAACTTATCAAGTTTAGAGATTTTTTTAGAATCAAATTGATAAATATCTTCAAATAAATCATTTAAAAGAGTATTATACCAACTAAGTCCCTCTTTAGAACTTGCTCTAATAAGTCTATATATAAACATTATTTTACCTCTACTTTGTGGAGATAACAAAGGTAAAATAAACTCTAAATGTTTAGCTATTTTATCCCACCCTTTTATAAATGGAACATATCTTCTATATCCACCAAAAATCTCATCAGCTCCATCACCATTTAATATCACTTTTAGATATTTACTTGCTTCTTTACTAACAAAATAACTCGGAATTGCACTACTATCAAAAAAAGGTTTTCCATAATTTAAAATAATATTAGTAATTTGTTCAAAATCTATATTGATATCTATTATATGGTGTTCTGTATTATATCTTTTAGCAACCAAAGAGGCTAAATTACTTTCATCAAACTGCCCATCAAATCTAACTGTAAAAGTTTTTAATCTTTGATATTCACTTGCTTTTGCTACAATTAAACTACTATCAATTCCTCCACTTAAAAATGCCCCAACTTCCACATCACTTGATAATAACCTATTTTTTACAGAAATATCAAGTGCTTTATCTACTTCTTCTAATGGATTTAATACTTTATCAACTTTGTAATACTCTAAAATATCAAAATATCTATATAAATCTAATCTATTCTTAAAATATCCATAATGACCTGCTGGAAACTCTTTAATTTCTTTATATCCACTTTCACAAAAACCACTATTTAAAAATAGCTTTATATCATCTTCATCTATATTTAAATCTAAAAATTTAAAACTATTTATCTCACTACTAAAACCAAATTTATCCCCTTTTTGATAAATATAAAGAGGCTTTTTACCAGCTCTATCCCTTGCTAAAAAAAGTTTTTTTCCATCATAAATACAAAAAGCAAACATCCCATCAATATATTCAAACATTTTTTCTTTGTATTTAAGATATAGATGAAGTAAAGTTTCAGTATCAGAAGTAGTAGTCCAATTTACATCTAAATTTTTACGAAGCTCTAAGTGATTATAAATCTCACCATTGAAAATAATCATATAATTTTTATAAAAAAATGGTTGATGCCCACCGCTAATGTCTTGAATAGATAAACGGGTATGGAAAAAAGAGTAATTTTTATCTTCCCATACACCATCTTCATCAGGACCTCTATGATGAAGTTTTTTTAATATATAACTTTTATTTACTTTAAAATTAAAACCAGCTATACCACACATTATTTTTTAACTTTATACACTTTTACATATGGAGTTAGTATAACTTTTTCAAATAATCCTTGTGTATTTTCTAACACAAATAGCTGAATATATGCACTATTAAAGAAAAAATCATCCATAATTAAAAATTTATTATAACTTCTCATAAAAATGATATTTAATCCATTCTTATGTATATTTTTAATTGTTACATGAAGTTTATTATTTTGGTCATAACTTGTCATAGCAAATTTTTTAATTGGTATGATTTGTTTATTTATAATAATTGCACCTTTATTTAATAATATTTTTACTTTTTTACCTAAAATAATCTCATTTCCAATCTGTTTATAGTTATTAGCTATTTTAAAATAATGGTAATTCATTTTTGATGTTTTTAAATCTATTTCACTAAACTCAGCCACTATTGGTAAAATTTTCAACATTCTAAGTGGTAGATAATAATAAATATCCTCTTTTAATGGTGGTAATTTAATATTTGTTGATAAATAATCTAAAAAATCGTTAGGGTCTTTAAACCCATACATTTTCATCATACTTTTTAGATAATCTTGTGAAGATACATTATGATTATAATTATATTCAGTAAAATAAACATCTAAAACAGCCATATTTCTCGAACTTAATAAATCTCTTGTAAGTGCAAAACTAACAGGAAAATTCACATCTCCACTATGTTTTGCCCCATCTATTAAAGTTTTTACATCTGCATAATATCTAATAGGATATCCATAATCCCACCATGATACTACATAATCATCTCTTGAAGCTATTTGTCTTAATTTATTTAAAACCATAATCTCATCTTTTGTAAATACAGTTGGCATAATATATTGATGAATATGTTTATAATTTGGATAAATAAATCCAAACATAATAGCTAAAGAAACAACATAATAAACAATTTTTGCTTTTTTTTCTTCAAATAATTTATAACTAAATTTACCAAAAAGATAAGCAATATATGCATCACCTAATGCAAAAAATGGTACAGCAAATATAGTAAATCTAAGCCCTCCTCTTAAAGCAAACAGCCCAAGGACTACCATAGGTAAAGAGATTAAAATAATAGGATATCTAATAGCTAATAAAATATACCCAAAAATACCCAATACAAATCCTATATACCCTCCACTAATTCTATGGATTAATACCTCTTTATCAATATGTATAGCTTCACTTACTGTATTTACTACACTAAAATATTTAAACCCTCCATCAGCTTGAGTAGAAGCCCTTGTAAAATATCCGCTATTTAATATATTACTAATCCATGGCATCGCTACTAAAACAGCAAAAACAACCCCTATAACAATAAATAAATATTTAATATCAATCTTAATATCCACTTTTAAAAGAGATAAATATAACACCACTAATAAAACTATTTGATATAAAAACTCAATTCTTAATAAAGGGATTAGTAATAAAATTAAAAGATATAAATTTTCTTTGTTTCTACTAAAAATTAAAATATATATAAAAGACATAATAAAAAAGCCAGTTGCTATATTATATAATCCACCATGCCAATGAATCATTAAAATTTCAATAAAAGGAGCTAAAAATAAAAATATTTTATCTTGTTTTTGTATACTCCAAATAATTGCCCATAAAGCAAATGTAGGAAATACTACAACCAACATATCTGTATCATAATATCCAAACATTGTCCTATGATAATAACTCCATGCCATACCAGCTAATAACGAAGCTAAAAAACCAAGCCAAGTAGATCCTAAAGCTCTACCAATTAAAATAACAGGAATAACAACTAAAGAACCTAAAAATCCAGGTAAATACTCAATCAATACATCAAGTGGAATAAATACAAAAAATTTAGCTAATGTTGCTGTAAGAATACTTGCTGGCATATTTATAGGAGATAAATCATTTTTTTGATGAATTCCAGATAATATATCTCTTGCCCCCTCAGCCCAATAATAACCATCATTATTATTAATCATTAAATGACCATTCCAATAAAATTGAGGAATATCCCCTATATAAGATATATAAATATATCTCACTGCTATATTAAAAGCATAAGCTACCATTATAAGTAATAACACTATTTTCCAATTAAGTTTCTCTTCTTCTAAAGATAAAAATTTAAATAAATCACCCATTGATTATTTTCTCCCACTCATTTATAATTTTAGTAATTTCAAATTGTTTGATTATATGTTTGCAATTATATCCTAATTTATCATTGTGATATATTAACTGCATAGCTTTTTTCATACTATCTACATCACCAACTTTTGTAAGAAACCCACACTCAACCTTTTGAAGCTTATCAACCTCATCTAAAATATCACTATTTGATAAAATCTCTCTTGGTCCAGATTTACAATCTGTAGAAATAATAGCTAAATTACAATTTAAAGCTTCAAGCAATACATTTGGAAACCCTTCATAATCACTACTTAAAACAAAACAACTTGAATTTTGTAAATATTTATATACATCTTTTTGTCTACCAAAAAAGGTAACTTTATTTTCTAAATTATACTCTTTAACCAATTTTTCTAAATCAGGTCTTAAATATCCATCACCTATAATATGAAGTTTTGCATCTAAATTTGCTTTATAAAAAGCTTGAATTAAAAGTTTATGATTTTTTTGAGGCTCTAATCTTCCCACATTTATAAAAATAAACTCTTTCTTTTTAATTGGTGTCATATCTATTGATTTAATAGGATTATAGATAACTTTAATTTTCTCTTTATCTACATTAAAAAATTTATTTAATTCATAAGCAATATATTTAGAGTTTGGAACAACCACATCTGCTTTTGGATATAAAGTTTTAATTAAAACTCTTGAAATTTTATCTTTTAGTTTATTTGTATTATATTCTCTACTTGGAGCAATTCTTTCTGAAATTATAGTTTTTGATTTTTTAAAAAGATTACTCAAAACATTTATATAATTTGGTCTATTCATAAAACTAATACTAATATCTGATTTGATTTTTGAGTATTTATAAGCTAAAAATGGTAGCTTTAAAAGTTTAAAAATCCCATTTTCATTTGGATTTGAATTTTCTAAAAAAGTTATTTTTACATTTTTAGGCACTTCATAAAAAATAGTATCATTCATCAAAACAAGCTCAATTTCATATTTTTGTGATAACTCTTTTAAAAGAATTGATACTACCCTCTCAGCACCACCACTTGCAAGTGAATAGATTAAAATTGATATTTTCAATAATATTTCTCCTTCCACATTTTATAAACTAAAACAAACCACAATTTATTTATATTTACATATTTTCCAGCTTTAAAATCTTGTAATAATTTTCTTGGGTATTGCATATCTATAATATCATCATCATAAAAATATTCTTCAAATAATTTAATTAAATCACTTCTAAACCATTCAAACATTGGAATACCAAATCCCATTTTTTTACGATAAATCATCTCTTTTGGTAAATATCTCTCAAGCACTTTTTTTAAGATATATTTACTTTCATTATTTTTATATTTATATTCAAAAGGGATTGTAGCGGCATATTCTATAATTTTATTATCCAAAAGTGGCTCTCTTCCTTCAATCGAATTTGCCATTGTAGCTCTATCCACTTTTACTAAAATATCATCTGGTAAATAATTATAAAAATCCCAAAGCATCATACCTTGCATAGGGTTAAACTTCTCTCCAAATTTAAAATAAGAGTTTTGATTATTTAAATTATCTAAATCTAAATATTTAATATCATCTCTATATTGTTTTAGGATAGTTTCATATATCTCATTCCATGAAGATGTTTTTAATAAATTTTGTAAAAATCCAAGTTTATGATCCATATTTTTAATAGGTATATGTAAAAGTTGATTATAAGATAAATTTAAAAGTTTTAACCAAAAAGGTTTTAATGGAAGATTTTTAAACTTTTTACCTAAATTATGAGTTAACCAATATCTCTCATATCCACAAAAAAGTTCATCACCTCCATCAGCACTTAATACCACCTTAACACCATTTTCTTTTGCTATTTTTGATACTAAAAATGTAGGAATTCCACTACTATCTCCAAAAGGCTCATCATAAATATCTACAAAGCTTTTCAAAATCTCTTTTGCTTGATACATATCCAAAAACTTCTCTGTATGGTTTGAGCCTATATAATTTGCTACCTCTTTTGCAAAATGTGCTTCATTGTATTTCTCTTCCTTAAAACCAATTGTAAAAGTGTGAATATTTCCATAATGTTTTTGTAAAATTGAAGCTACTAAACTACTATCAACTCCTCCACTCAAAAATACTCCCACAGGAGCATCACTTTTCATTCTATATTTAATACCTTCTATTAAAACAGATTCTAATTCATCAATTATCTCTTCTTCAGATTTATAAGAGATATTAAAATAATCTTTAATATCCCAATATTTCTCTATTTTTAAACTTTTTTTCTCTATATCAAATTCTAAATAATGTCCAGCTAAAAGTTTATTCACCCCTTTAAAAATCGCTTTATCTCTTGGAATATAACCATATTCAAAAAAGTAAGATAAACTCACCTTATCAATATCAAGTTTTTTAAATTCTCTAATTGCTCTAACTTCACTACTAAAAATAAAATTATCCCCATCAAAATAATAATATAAAGGTTTTACTCCCACTCTATCTCTAAAAATTTTAATACTCTTTTTATCATAAATCACAAAAGCAAACATACCTCTAAACTTATCCACCACCTTATCACCCCATTTATGATAAGCTTTTAAAACAACCTCACTATCACTATTTGAAGAAAAACTATATCCATATTTAATAAGCTCATCTTTTATCTCTTCAAAATTATAAATTTCCCCATTATATACAAGTGTTAAACCTTCAAAACTCATAGGTTGATGCCCAAGAGGGGAAAGGTCAAGTATAGAAAGCCTTACATGCCCTAAACTAACATTTTTATCAAAATAACTCCCATTATCATCAGGACCTCTATGTCTAATAGAATTTTTCATCTTTTCTAAAAGATTTTCATTTTTAAAATTAAATCCTACAATACCGCACATATTTCTCTCTCCGTATTTTTTACCATTTTTTCAATAGAAAAGTTTTTTACTATTCTATCCCTACTACATTTAGCTAAACTTTTTAAATCTTTTTTTAAAATATTATCAATCCCTTTTTTTAAATCTTTTATAGAGTTTGGCTTGATTACTTCTCCACATTCCCCTACGATAAATCTACTATCTCCCACATCACTAACAACACAAGGCACCTCACAAGCCATAGCTTCTGCTATGGAGTTACTAAATCCTTCACTTTTTGAAGCTGACACTAAAATATCTATACCATTATAAACTTTTTCTATCTCTTTAAAACTTCCCAAAAATTTCACATTTTTACAATCTCTTTTAATCTTTTCATCTCCATCACCAATAGCAATAAAATCTATATTCTTATACTCTTTAGCAACTTCACAAAATATATCATACCCTTTGATATAATCTACTCTTGCAACCATTCCAATTACAATATCTTTAAGATGAAACTCTTTTTTGAAATTTGAAGTTTTTTTAGAAAATCTTTTTATATCTATACCATTATAGACCACAACTGCTCTATCCATAAAAAAACCCATTTTTTTATGATATTGCAAAGATGCATTTGAATTAGTAATAATTTTATCTATATTTTTTGAATATTTTTTTTGTAACCAAAATAAAAATTGACTCATTTTTCCATACTTCTTTAGATCCATATCTGAAGCTCTAAACCCCCAAATAATTTTAGTGTGCTTTGGCTTAGTCCAATAAGAAAATAGATTCATTTCACCCATAAATGAATAAATTACATCAGGATTTATAGTTTGAAGTAGTTTTTTATATTTAAAATAAAAATTGATATCATATCTACCACTTTTTTTTAGATTATAATATTTTACACCCGATTTTAAAACTTCATTTTCCAAAACCCCTCCATACATACTAATTACATATACTTTAAATTTGTTTTTATCTATATTTTTTACAAGCTCTATAAATTGTCTCTCAGCACCACCTATATTAAGTGAGCGAATAGCTAAAACTAATCTCATTTATGTGATGCTCCTTTAAATTTATCATTAAAAATCCCTTTTTTAAAAGTTTTTCTAAGATGAAATAAAATTTTAGGATCTATTTTTGATAATAATTTATCTTTGAAAGAAGGTTTTGATGGTTGTTGAAATTTAAATATTCCTCTATTTGAAACTTCTAAATTATCCTTTTTAATAAAACTCATCATCTCCTCAATCCACATCCCTTTTTCAATACAATGTTTAATTTTTATTAAATCTTTATAAGAACCTAAAAAATCTTTATCTATTGTCTCTTTTACAATCCCTGCTTTCCATTCAAATAACCATGGATTAAATTTATATTCACACAATTTCATCAATATATTTTTATCCCAAATTGCAGGTTGTAAAGAGCTTCTATAATCACAAAAATAATCTATAAATCCAAAATAATCATCAATTTTTCTATTTGGAGGGGGGTTGTTATTTAATCTAAAATAAGGAATATCATTTTTTTGCATTATCTCAAATCCATATATAATATGTTCAATATCTGGTTTATCCACAAATAAAAAATCATCTAATAACAATAATACATAATCACTATTTATCTGTTCTAAATATGTATATAAATTTTCACTCCATCCTAAATCTTTTTCTGCAGCATAAATATAATGCCAATTAGGTGCTAATTTAGCAAATTTTTCAATCTCTTTACCATTTGAACCCCAATATACTTTTAGATTAAAATCTTTAGCATATTTATTATAAAAATGGTATGTAATAGGTAATAAATCTTGATAATCACCATAACTTGAATATAAAATAGATAATTTCATTTGTATCCTTTTAAAAACACTCTAAATTTTGTTAAATATGGTATAAAATTTTTAGGTAAAAACATAACTATAAGCATAACATAAGAAGTGGTATATTTAGGGCATAATTTTATACTTTTAAATAAATATTTAAAGCCTTTTTTATAATTTGAAGCTAATTTAGCAAAATAGCTTGCTCCTTTATAAATTGTAGCTAAATAACAAGGGCAATATTTTTTCATATCATCACCATAATATTCTATATCCCTTTCATAGTTTTTAATTACAATATCAGCTTTTTTTATAGTATTTTGCATTACACTATTATCATTTATTCTATATATTCTAACAGCTTTATGGATATAATAAATTTTTTTTCCTTTCATTATTCCTCTCCATAAAGTTCCTTCTCCACCATATAAATCTGTATCAAATCTTCTATTACCTAAAATCTCTTTTTTAAATATACTCCAATATTCTCCACTAATTTTTCCACATAAATAATCTATCCAATTAACCTCTTGACTTTTAGATAATCCTTTACCAGCAAACATACCATTATCACCTCTATTAGATAATATTTTACAATTACCCATAACCATATCATAACCTTCAAGAAGTTTAGATACCATCATATTTAAACTATTTTCAACTAAAATATCATCATCATCAAAAATACCAATAATATCACCAGTAACATTATCAAGTCCATTATTTTTATTACCATTAGGACCTTTTGGATATTTACTATTTTTTACATATTTTATAAATGGATATTTTTTTATATATTCTTTTACTACATTTTCTGTATTATCTGTAGAATTATCATCTGTTACTACTATTTCTAAATTTGGATAATTTTGGTTTATTATACTTTTAAGGCACTCTTTTAAATACCTTTCTCTATTGTATGTTGGTACTATAATTGACACTTTTGGTTTATCCATTAATCACTTCCTTTATAACTTCTTCCCATCTATCTGCTATTTTTTCTATACTATATTTATCTTTTATTTTGATAGCTTCATTAGCTAATTTTTCTCTTAAATTTTTATCTTTTATTAAAAGTTCTATTGCTTCTTTCAATTTTTCTCTATTCTGATTTTCTACCAAAATCCCATTTTTATTATTTTCTATTATTTCACTTGGACCATAAGGACAATCAAAAGAGATACAAGCACACCTACAAGACATAGCTTCTATTAACACATTAGGAAAACCTTCTCTTATTGAAGATAATACAAAAATAGAGCTTTTTGCATACCATTTATTTATATCTTTTTGATTTCCTATTAGAGAAATATTATCTTTTTTTATAAGTTTTTCTAAATTGTTTCTCTCTTTACCTTCCCCAGCAATAACTAATCTCCAATTTGTATCTATTTTTGAAAACTCTTCAATTAAAAGCTCAAACCCTTTTTGTTTATCTAATCTTCCTACAGCTAAAACTATATTTTCTTTATCAACTTTTTCACATTCTATGTTTATAGGATTTGGAATTATCGTAGTTGAAATTTTATAATTTTTAGCATCACTTTTAGTTTGTAAAATTAACCTATCACTAAATTTATAAACAAGATTTTTTAGAAAAGACACTTTTTTACCATAAAAATCATTAGCAATTCTTTCAGAAATAATAATCTTTTTAGATAAAAGTTTTGATGCAATAATAGATAAAATATTACTATGAGTCATAAAGCTAATTACAACATCAGGATTTGATTTTTTAATCTCTTTTTGTAGAATATAAATCCTTTTTAAACTATTATATAAAGTTTGAAATTTATTATTTGAAATAAAGTCAATATTTAATTTTTTATGTTTAACTTTTTTATTTAAAGGATAAAAACTATCTTGAGAATTAAAAGTAAAAATTTCAATTTCATATTTTTTAGATAAAAAATTAGCTAAACTAACTAAAACTCTCTCAGCTCCACCACTTCCTAAAGAGTAAATAATAAATACTATTTTCATTTAAACACTTTATAATATATAAATTTTAATAGATGTTTTAGATATACTTTTGGATATTTAAATAAAACTTGTGGATAATGAGTAATAAAATATTTTGATTCAAATAAAAACCCTTCAGGATAATTTTTTCTAATATTATTACTGATATTATCTTTTTCTTTATAATAAATTCTTAAAACTTTATTTAATGGATAAGAATATTGCTCTAAGCCAAAAGTAATTTTATCCCAAAAAAAACTCTCCGGTATCATTTTTAGATTCTTAGCTTCTTTTGGAATATCTAAAAAAGCATATTTTAAATTTTTTGTTTTTAAAATAGCCCAAGTTTCACCAAGCCCTATATATTTCCATTTCATCACAACCTCTTCTGTCTTTACAAATTGTTGCTCTATAGGAAAATCACACCCTACTCTATTTCCATATTGGTCTTGACACAATACTCCTATACCACTACATTTCTCTTTTTGCTCATCACTAAAACTCTTCCAAATATTATAAAAAGTTCCAAATGTATCATCTAAAAACCTATCATCACTATCAGCTATTAGAGTAAGTTCATTATTTATAAGCTTTATCCCCTCTTGCAGAGCTTTCCATTTTCCTTGATTTTCTTGATATTTATAAACTATTTTCCAATCAACCTCTTTTTGCCATTTTTGAACTAACTCTTTTGTATTATCACTACTTCCATCATCAATAATAATCCATTCAAAAATATATTTATTATCCACTTTTTGTAGTGTTTGATTTTTGATACTTTCATATACTCTATGAAGCTTATTTGCTCTATTATATGTAGGAGTAAGTATAGATATCATCAACTATTCCTATACCATTTATAAACTTCTTTTATTCCATCTTCAAGTTCTATTTTATATTTCCATCCCAAACTATTTAGTTTTGTAACATCTGTAAGTTTTTTCATAGTCCCATCAGGTTTATTTGTATTAAAATAAAACTCCCCTCTATATCCAATAATATCCTTAATTAAATATGCTAATTCTTTAATAGAGATATCTTTTGCTGAGCCTATATTTATATGAGTATTTCTAATCTCTTTTGTTTTATATTCAGTAATATCACAACTTTTATTTATTCCAAATTGTTCTATAATTATATCTTTAAAGTCTACTTTCTCCATCAAAAACACACATGCATCAGCCATATCTTCGTTATATAAAAATTCTCTTTTTGGTTTTCCACTTCCCCAAATTTCTACTTTATTTTTTGTAACCCCATATTTTTTTAGAATATTTAAAATTTCTTCTTTACTTGAATTTCCATCAATTCCTTCAATAGGATTTTTATTTAAATCTTTTCTTACTTCTTCAAAATTTTCATCTAAAGCTTTTGCCAGATATATTTTTCTAATAAGTGCAGGTAAAACATGCGATTTTTCTAAATCAAAATTATCATTTTTACCATAAAGATTTGTAGGCATTACCGATATAAAATTTGTATTATATTGAATATTAAAACTCTCACACATCTTAATACCTGCAATTTTCGCTATTGCATAAGGTTCATTTGTATATTCTAATTCACTTGTAAGCAGATATTCCTCTTTCATAGGTTGTGGACAATTTTTAGGATAAATACAAGTAGAACCTAAAAACATTAACTTTTTTACACCATATTTATAAGAGTTATAAATTACATTGTTTTGAATAGCTAAATTTTCATATATAAAATCTGCTCTATAAATATTATTAGCAACAATCCCACCAACCTTTGCTGCAGCTAAAAATACATATTCTGGCTTTTCAGTAGCAAAAAACTCTTCTACTGCTTTTTGATGTGTTAAATCTAATTCTTTATGAGTTTTATATATTAAATTTGTATACCCTTTTTCTTGTAATTTTTTTAATATGGCACTTCCTACAAGCCCTTTATGCCCTGCTATATATATTTTAGAATTTTTATCCATTCTTATACTCCACAACTTTTTGGAATTTCAAAACCACATTTTTTAAGCACTAATTCTTGATAACTTTGTTTTAAATCGTACTCTACCATCTCTTTTGTCATCTCTTCAAGTGTAATTTTAGGCTCCCAACCAAGTTTCTCTTTTGCTTTTGTAGCATCTCCAAGAAGTAAATCCACTTCTGTAGGTCTAAAATATTTTGGGTCTACATTTACTATATCTTTTCCTAATAAAGATTTCACATAATCTATATTTAATTCTATATTTTGTGATTTTAATACTTCATTTAAAACATCTTCATTTATATTTTGTACAAACCCTTTTTCATCAACCCCTTCACCTTTAAAGTCTATCTCTATCCCTAAATATCTAAAAGCAAGTCTTACAAATTCTCTAATTTCTGTAGTTCTACCAGTAGCTATAACCCAATCTTCTGGTTTATCATACTGAAGTATCATCCACATCATTCTCACATAATCTTTTGCATGTCCCCAATCCCTTTTAGAACTTAAATTTCCTAAATATAATTTTTTATCAAGCCCAAGTAATATTCTTGCTGCTGCACGAGTGATTTTTCTTGTTACAAATGTCTCACCCCTTCTTGGAGATTCATGATTAAAAAGTATCCCATTACAAGCAAATATATTATAAGCTTCTCTATAATTTACTGTTATCCAATAAGCATACATTTTTGCTACTGCATATGGACTTCTTGGATAAAAAGGTGTTGTTTCTTTTTGTGGAACTTCTTGAACAAGTCCATATAGTTCACTTGTTGAAGCTTGATATATTTTTGTTTTATCACTAAGTCCAAGTAATCTTACTGCTTCAAGTATTCTAAGTGTTCCTATACCATCTACATTTGCAGTATATTCTGGTTCTTCAAAACTCACTGCTACATGTGATTGTGCTGCAAGATTATATATCTCATCTGGTTGAATTTTTTGGATTAGATTTGTTAAATTCATACTATCTGTCATATCACCATAATGTAGATAAAAATTAGTATTTTCCTCATGTGGGTCTTTATATAAATGGTCAATTCTATCTGTATTAAAAAGAGAAGTTCTCCTTTTTATACCATGAACAATATACCCTTTTTGAAGTAAAAACTCTGCTAAATAACTTCCATCTTGCCCTGTAATTCCTGTAATTAGTGCTACTTTTTTCATTTTGCATACCTTTTATAATCATCTTCTATTCTTAATATATCATCTTCACCTGTATATTCTCCAACTTGTGCTTCAATCAAAACTACTGGGATTTTACCAGGGTTTGATAATCTATGAATTTCTCCCATTTTTATATATGTGCTTTCATTTGGTCTAACTAAATAAGTTTTATCCCCAACTTGAACTTCTGCTGTGCCACTTACTACTATCCAATGTTCATTTCTATGGAAATGTTTTTGAAGAGATAATCTTTTTTTAGGTTTTACAACTATTCTTTTGATTTTATACCCTTTATCCTCTTTTAAAACCTCATAACTTCCCCAAGGTCTATGTACAATAGAAGGTATCTCTAATAAAGTTTTATCTTTTATCTTTTTTACTACATCTTTAACTTTTTGAGTGTTACCTTTTTTTGAGATTAATAAAGCATCAGGAGTATCTATAATTATTAAATCTTTTACTCCAATTGTAGCTACAACTTTATTACTATAATAAAAATTATTTTCACTATCTACTTCAATACCATTCTTAGAATCTATCTCTTCTATCAAAGAATCAAAACTTCCTACATCATTCCATTCAAACTCAGCTTTTACCACTTTTATTTTGTCACTTTTTTCCATTACTGCATAATCTATACTAATATCAGGAATATCTTGCATCTCTTTAAGTCTTATTTGATTATTATTTATTTTTTGCCTTTTTTTATAGCTTTTTAACACCTCTTCATATACTTTTGGTGAATATTTTTTAAGCTCTTCTAAAAACACTCCTGCTTTAAACATAAACATCCCACTATTCCAATAAAAATTACCTTTTTTAAGATACTCTTTTGCTTTATGAATATCTGGTTTTTCATGAAAATTTAAAACATTATCTCCATCACTTTCTATATAACCATATCCAGTATTGGCACTTGTAGGAATTATTCCAAATGTTACTAAATACCCATTTTCTGCTAAAATTTGTGCTTTTTTTATTGCTTTTTTGTAGTTGTTCATATCTTTTATTAAATGATCACTTGGTGTAACAAATAAAACCTCATCTTTATCACTCTCAAGTGCTGCAAAGGCAATAGCAGAAGCTGTGTTTTTACCTATCTCTTCAAGTAAAAATTGTGTATTTTCAATATTAAATTTAGATTCTATCTCATCTATTTGGTCTAATGCCAAAAAATATTGGTCAATATTTGAAATAATCATACATTTATCAGCTATCTCATTTCTTTTAATTGTAAGTTGAAATAACGATTTATTATTAAATAATTTCAAAAACTGTTTTGGCATCAATTTTCTACTAAGAGGCCAAAGTCTACTACCCACTCCTCCACAAAGAATTATATTTTTCATACTATTTCTCCATTTTCAAGTTTAATAACCCTATCACATTTATCCAGAGTTGAGAGTCTATGAGCAATAATTATCATAGTTTTATTTTGAGCTATTTTATAAATCTCTTCCATAATTGTTTGTTCTGTTTGAGTATCAAGTGCAGATGTAGCCTCATCAAGAACTAATAATTCTGGATTATTATATAAAGCTCTTGCTATTGCTATTCTTTGTTTTTGTCCACCACTAAGTTTTACTCCATTTTCTCCAACTTTTGTATATATTCCCTCATGATGTTTTTCTAAAAAATCTAAAATATTTGCTTGTCTAAGTACCTCTTTTACTCTATTTTCATCAATCTCATCTAAAAAAGCTACATTCTCAGCCACATTTCCATCTATTAAATAGATATTTTGTGGAATATATCCTATCTTTTTTCTCCAAGATTTTAAGTTCTTCTCACTTAATTCAATATTATCTACTAAAATTTTTCCTTTTTCTGGTCTATAAAGTCCAATAATTATATCAATCAAAGTAGATTTTCCACTTCCACTCTCTCCAACTATTCCTATTTTCTCTTTTTTATAAATTTCTAAATTTATGTTTTTTAAAATAGGTTTATTTTCTACATAAGAAAACCAAACATTTTCAAGCCTTATTTTTTCATTAAACTCTATCTCTTCATCACCTAAATCTTCACTTTCATAAATAAGTTCATTATGAATAATATGTAAAGACTCTAATTTAAATAAAATATCATTATAAGCTGAAAAAATCCTATTTACACTTGGAAGTAATCTATAAAGCCCTAATACAAATACCATTAAAATAGGTAAAGCACCTTTGATATCAGTTTGATATTTAATAATTAAATAAATTACAATAATTGCTACTAAACTAAATCCTATCATCTCTAAAAACAGGCGAGGAAATTGAGCTAATGTAGAATTTTTTATATTGGCTTGAGCAAAACCAAAACTTGAAGAACTAAATTTATCTAAAATAACTTCATCTTTTGATTTTAATTTTATAATTTTAAAATTTCCAAAAGAATTTGTAATTATTTCATAAAAGTTTTTTTGAAATTCTGCTCTATCATTTCCAGCTTGTTTAATTTTTTTAGATACAAATATTTTTAATAAAACAACATTAATACCCAAAAATAAAGTTAATAAAATAGTCATTTTCCAATTCACATATAAAAGCATAGAATATATTAAAATCAAAACAAAAATTTCACTAATCATAAATAATAAATTAGAGATTAAATCTACCAAATAATTAGCTTCATTTACTATATTTTTTATCATATGAGAAGAGTTTTTATTTATAAATTTTTTATACTCCATTCCTATATAATTCTCAAAAAGTTTATATGCTAAAAGGTGATATCTACCTTTTGAAAATTTATTTAAAAAATAAAAATATACCAAATTTAATACTGCTCTAAATATATAAAAAAATATAAGACCAATACCAAAGAAAACTACAAAATCGAGTGGTTTAGAAAAATCAAAATATTGGTATATCATATATAAATATCTATTTTTTTCTATATTATCAAAATCACTTGCTATAGAGATAAAAGGCATAATTACCCCTATTCCAATAGTTTCTATCAAAGAAATAACTATAGAAAAAACAACTAAAAATATTAAATAGTGTTTATCTCTTTTTGATAATAAAGAGTTTATCTTTTTAAAAATCAATTAAATCCCTTTGTTAAATAATATAATTCTAAAAGCTGCATATTTTTATCGATTTCTAATGATTTTAGATTTAATTTAGCTATTTGTAAACTATTTTCTAAATTTCTTAAATCTAAAATAGTATTTATACCTGCTTTGATATTATCTTTTGTTGTCAAAATTAAAGAATTATAAGTTTTAATACTATTTTTATATATCTCTATCTTAGAATCAATAGCATAAATTTTATTTATAATAGTACTATACCTATTTTTCTCTTTTAAAATAGTATTTTTATAATTTAACACAGACTTCAAATAATCTATTTTAGACTCTTCTACATTTTTAAAAGCATTAATATCTAAAGGAACAATTAAACTAAAACCAACATTATAAAAATTATCCTTATCATTTTGATAAATTGGTGTTGGATTGTCATATTTTGTATCTATATAGTTCCAATTTGCTATAAAATTAACACTAATTAAACTATTTCCTATATTCATATACTTCAATGCTTTTTTTACTTGGATATCTTTTTTTGCAATGATTATATTTAGATTTTTTAGATATTTTTCTTTTGAAATCAATTCAAATTTAGGTAATTTAACCTCTCTATAATCTAAATTACTTAAATTTCTAAAATTATCAATAAGCTCATTTTTTTGAGAAATTAAATCTTTTAGAGCTAATTCCAAATTATTTTTATTTATAATTGCATTATCTAAAAAACTACTATCTATAACTCCATTTAAAAACTGCTCTTTTTTTCTTTGAATATCTATTTTTGCATTATCAATCAAAAGAATTTGTTTTTGAATAGCTATATCTATTTTTTTGATATTAAATAAAATCTCATAAGCTTGTTTTATTAATGTAGCTTTTTTTAATTTTGTATTTAATATATTTTCATCTTTTAAATTAGAAGCATATTTTATACTCGCCCAAATAGCTCCACTTTTAAAAATTGGTTGATTTATACCTATAAAAAAAGAGTTTGTTGTTTGAATAGTTGGAGTTTGATTTGTTTGATTATATTTATATTGTAATGTAATAGGATTTATCCAACTATCTTTTAACTTATCTCCACTAATTATTGCTTTATTATTATCATTTTTTAAAAGCTCTTGTTGTAGTGGAGATAAAATATTTGCAAAAAGTAAAAAAGGGATAAAAGCTATTATTTTTTTCAATCATTTATCCTTTTTAAAACTTTTTCAAATCTATCAAATCCCTCTTTAATTTCATCTTTTGTAATAGTTAAAGGTGGTAAAAATCTAATACTATTTCTTCCTGCTTTAAGAACTAATACTTTTTCATTATGAGCTTCTTTATAGATTATATCTTGAACTTCACTTCCTCTACATCTAAGTGCTCTCATCATTCCAAGCCCTGCTACTTCTTCGAAAAGTTTAGGATATTTTTTAGCTATTTCATTAAGTTTTTCTTCAAAATAGATAAAATTTTCATCTAATTTTCCACTATTTTTATATTCTTCTAAAATATCACACACTTCAAGCCCTGCTCTTGTTGAAAGGTAATTTCCACCAAATGTACTTCCATGATCACCTGGGCTTAATACATCTAAAGTAGTGAAAATCGCTCCAATAGGAACACCCCCACCAAGTCCTTTTGCCATAGTGATAATATCTGGTTTTATTTCATATAAATTACTTGCTAAAAATTCACCTGTTCTATATACACCTGTTTGAACCTCATCAATAATTAATAAAATATCTCTCTTTTTTAATTCATCTGCTAATTTTTGAACTTCCTCTTTATCAAAAGGATAGACTCCCCCTTCACCTTGGATAAGCTCCATCATAACTGCAACTGTTTTATTATCAATTTTATTATAAATATCAGCTATATCATCTGCATATACAAATCCATCTGGATAAGGTCCGAAATAACTTGTATGCATCTTTTCTTGTCCTGTAGCTTTTACAGTAGTTATTGTTCTTCCATGAAATGAATTTTTAAGAGTAATTACTTTATATCTTTTTATCTCTCCATTTACTTCACCATATTTTCTGGCAATCTTTAAAGCACCTTCATTTGCTTCTGCTCCACTATTTGCAAAAAAAGTTTTACCTTCAATTCCACTAAGTTCTGCTATTTTTTTAGCTAACTTTGCTTGTGGTTCTATATAATAAAGATTTGAGATATGAATAATATTTTTTGCTTGCTCACATAAAGCATTACTAAGTCTTTCATTTGAATGCCCTACACTAACAACTCCTATACCACTTGTAAAGTCAATATAATCATTTCCATTTTCATCAAAAAGAGTAGCATTACTACCTTTTACAAAGTTTATATAATTTCTTGCATATGTTGGTAATACATATTGTTTATCTAAATTTTCCATTTTTTTCTCCTTAATCTATTACTTTAAAATCATAATCATCTAATTCTTTAAAATAAAGTCCAACTTTTCCACTTAAAAGCCCCATCATTGCACTAAATCCCATAAAATTCAAAATCGTATCATAATCATCATCATTGACAATAATTGAAACTTGTTTTGCTTCATCTATTTTCGATAAAATATCAGCAATATCTGGTAAAGTTAAATTATGTTGAATTAGAGTATCTTTTATTCTAATCCCTTTTAAAATATCAATATATTCTTCATAATCTTGATGTTTTTTAAACTCTTCATCAGCTAATTCAAATACATAAGCAAGTCTTGCAAGTAAAAGTGGTAACTTTTCATTTCCATTAAGAGTAATATCACCTTTTATATTCCATCCTATTACTAAATCACTATTTTTTAAAAATTCTAAATCTTTATTTGAAATATATTCACCTATATCTTTAAACATTAGTATCCTTTGATATAATTCGCTTTTAAAATTATACCAAAGGAAATTGATGTTTAGTAAAATACTATCAAATTACTCATCAAGCAATACAAAAAATGAAATATTAGCTGGAATTGTTGTAAGTGTTGCACTTATTCCAGAAGTAATAGCATTTAGTTTTGTAGCTGGAGTATCACCTATTGTAGGGCTTTATACTGCTTTTATACTTGGGCTTATTACTGCTATTTTTGGTGGAAAGCCTGGAATGATAAGTGGGGCTGCTGGAAGTGTAGCTGTAGTTGTCGTTTCACTTGTAGCTACTCATGGAGTAGAATATCTATTTTTAGCTGCAATACTCGCTGGAATTATACAAATTTTAGTAGGTGTATTTAAGCTTGCTAAATTTATCCGTTTAGTACCTATGCCTGTAGTTTATGGATTTGTAAATGGGCTTGCTTTAGTTATTGCATTTTCACAACTAAAAATGATAGATGGAAATATGGTTACTTATGTTTTAATTGCTTTAACTATGGCTATAATGTATTTTATGCCAAAATTTACTACAAAAATTCCAGCAGGACTTGGAGCAATAATCGTAGTAACTGCTGCTTATTTAATATTTAATCTTGATACAAAAACTATAGGTGATTTAGCAAGTATAAATGGTAATCTACCCTCTTTTCACTTACCAGATGTTCCTCTAAATATGGAAACTCTAAAAATAGTTCTTCCTTATGCTGTAATTATGGCTTTAGTTGGTTTGATTGAGAGTTTACTTACTATGGAAGTATTAGAAGAGATGAGTAAACAAAGAGGTTATGGAAACAAAGAAGCTGTAGCTTTAGGTGCTGGAAATGCCGTAAGTGGTATGTTTGGTGGAATGGCTGGATGTGCAATGATAGGTCAAACTATCATCAATCACACTTCAGGTGGTCGTGGAAGACTTTCAGCTGCTACTGCTGCAATTTTAATTATCCTTTTTGTAGTATTTTTAGCTAAATATATCGAACAAGTCCCTTTAGCAGTATTAGTTGGTATTATGTTTATGGTAAGTATCGCTACATTTGAATGGGCAAGTTTTGATAAACTAAAAAGAATCCCAAAAGAGGATGCTTTTGTTTTAATTGTAGTTACAATTATCACATTTTTTGCTGATTTAGCTGTAGCTGTAATTGCGGGTGTTATTATTTCAGCTTTAGTTTTTGCTTGGAAACATGCAAAAGTATATTATAAAACAAAAATGGAAGGGGATAAAAAAGTATATCTTTTTGAAGGACCTTTATTTTTTGGAAGTAGTAGAAGTTTTATAGAAAGTTTTGATGTAGATAATGACCCAGATGAAGTTGTAATGGATTTCAAAGAAGTTAGAGTAATGGATAGTAGTGGAATTGAAGCTATCGATAAAATCACAAAAAAATATAAAGAAGCTGGAAAAAAATTAACTATTAGACACTTATCAAAAGACTGCAAAAGATTACTTAAAGAAGCTGGCCCATATTGCACTTATGAAGAAGATGATCCAGATTATAAAGTAGCTTACTAAAAATCTCTTTTAAAGAGGTTTTCCTCTTTAATTCAAAAAGTAACAAAAAATGAGATATTTTCTCTTTTTTAATATAAATTTGAAAAATCTATTATAATTATTTGTTATAATACCCAAAAAATGGTGCAATTTTAACCCTTTTTTAGTAAAATTCACCAATTAAAAAACAAGGAGTATTGATGAAATTTGATGTTCTAATCGTTGGAGCTGGTGGTGCTGGACTTTATGCTGCACTTGAAGCTGCTAAGAATGCAAAAGATTTAAAAGTAGGTGTTTTAACAAAAGTTTATCCGACAAGAAGTCATACGGGTGCTGCTCAAGGTGGGATTAATGCAGCTTTAGCAAATATTGACCCATTAGATACACCAGAAGCACATGCTTTTGATACTATTAAAGGGAGTGATTACTTAGCTGATCAACAAGCAAGTAAATTTTTATGTGAAAAAGCTCCAGAAGTTATTAGAGAACTTGAACATATGGGGACACCATTTAGTAGACTTAATAATGGAAAAATTGCTCAAAGACCATTTGGTGGTGCAAGCCATGATAGAACATGTTTTAGTGCTGATAAAATGGGACATGTTATGCTTCATACATTATTTGAACAATGTCTAAGATATAATGTAGAATTTATCAATGAATGGTTTATGTTAAATTTAGTTCATAATGGTGAAAGAGTTCAAGGTGTAACTGCTTATGATATTAAAACTGGTAAAACTGAATTTATTCAAGCAAAATCTGTAATTTTAGCAACAGGTGGACATGCAAGAATTTATTGGGGTTATACTTCAAATGCACTTGGATGTACAGGTGATGGTACTGCAGCAGCTTTAAGAGCTGGAATTCCACTTAAAGATATGGAGTTTTTACAATTCCACCCAACAGGGCTTAGAAGAAGTGGTGTATTAGTTACAGAAGGTGCAAGAGGTGAAGGTGGACATCTTCTAAACAATAAAGGTGAAAGATTTATGTCTAAATATGCACCAAGCAAAATGGAACTTGGGCCAAGAGACTTAGTTTCAAGAAGTATTATTACAGAAATTAGAGAAGGTAGAGGATGGAAAGATGCAGAAGGTAGAGGATATGTACATTTAGACCTTACTCATCTTGGTGAAGAAAAAATCAAACAAAAACTACCTCAAATTAGAGAATTAGCTATCGACTTTGAAGGAATTGATCCAATTAAAGAGCCAATCCCAATCAAACCAACAGCACACTACGCAATGGGTGGAATCGATACAAATGTTAAATGTGAAACAGTTATTAAAGGTATCTATGCTGCAGGTGAATCTCAATGTGTAAATGTTCATGGAGCAAATAGACTTGGAGGAAACTCTTTACTTGATATTGTAGTATTTGGTAGAGTTGCTGGTGAAGAAGCTATTAAATTTGCAAGAGAAAATGATTTTGCAGCTGGTGGAGAAGAAAAATTAAAAGATGATAATGCATTCTTACAAAGCCTATTTGATAAAGAAAACACTGAAAGTTTAGCAGATATCAGAGATGAACTTGGTCATATCATGTATAACCATTTTGGTGTATTTAAAGATGAAAAAGGGATGCAAGAAGGAAAAGAAAAATTCCTTAAACTAAAAGAAAGAGCTAAAAATTTAGCTGTTCAAGATAAATCAAAAATCTTTAATACTGACTTAATTTCTTTACTTGAGTTCCAAAATATTATGGAACTTGCTGAAGTATTAATTGAAACTTCATTAGCAAGAAAAGAAAGTAGAGGAAGTTTCTCAAGAGATGATTATCCAACAAGAGATGATGAAAACTATCTATACCACTCTATGGTAACATTAGAAAATGGTGAATTAAAACTTGGAAAATCAGAAGTAGATATCAGCTTATATGAACCAGCTGAAAGAAAATATTAAGGGGTAAATAATGGCAAATATTTTAATAGAAATTCAAAGATTTAATCCAGAAACTGATGATAAACCATTTATGCAAACTTATGAAGTAAGTGAAGAGATCTTAAAAGGGATGACTATTTTTGATGCTCTTGCTTACATCAAAGATAAAATTGACCCAACTTTAACTTATAGAGCTTTTTGTAGAAGTGCTATTTGTGGTAGTTGTGCTATGAAAATCAACGAAAGAGCAAAACTTGCATGTAAAGAACAAATCTTATTTCACGTAAGAAATGGTAAAGTTGTAATTAAACCTCTTGAAAATGCAAAAATTATAAGAGATTTAGCTGTAGATGTAGATGAAGCTTTAGAAAAACTTAAAAAATTAAAACCTTGGCTTGAAGCTGACCCTAAAAAAGTTCCTGATAGTATCAAAAGTGAATCTCTTGTATTACCAGAGGAGTTTGCTCATTATGACCATATGACTGATTGTATCTTATGTATGGCTTGTTATGGTATGTGTAGTGCTGAAAAAGCTGATAGTAACTATGCTGGACCATTCCAATTTACAAAAGCTTTAAGATTTATCAAAGATAGTAGAGATGGTGTAGATATTGATGAAAGAGTTCAACTTTGTGTAGATAATGGACTATGGGATTGTGTTCAATGTCAAATGTGTCTTGCAGCTTGTCCTAAAGGAATCACACCTGCTGATGATATTCAAGAACTTAGAAGATATGCAATCGCAAGTGGTGATGATAGTATGGGAGCTAAAAGAGCTACTACTTGGTTTAGAGATGTATTTGCTACAGGACAAATCGATAAATTTGATTTACCAGTAAATGCAAAAGGTGATACTAAAGCAAGAGAAGAGATGGAAAAAGAATTTAGAGAAAGAGGAATCCCTGAAGAGAGATTTAGACCACAACCTTTTGATGGAATTGAAGGTCTTAGAAAATTCATTAGAAAAGTTGAAGAGGAGGTAAACTAATATGGCATACGATAAAAAAATAGGAATCTATCCTGGATGTTGTTTCCAGGGTGCTGATGAACATAACTACGATTTAATTTTAGATTTTTTAGATAAAATGGAAGTAGAAGGTGTATTACTTGAGAGAGCTGCTTGTTGTGGTGGTGGTGTTATTGATGAAAGCAACAAAACTGTAACATATGCTCTAAATGCAAGAAATATCGCTATTGCAGAAAAAATGGGTGTAGATTTATATACTCCTTGTAATACTTGTTATATGGTTATTGCAAAAAGTAAAATAGCTCTTGATAATGATCCAGAAATGAAAGAAAAAGTAAATAAAATTTTAGCTGAAGAGGGACTTGAATATAAAGGTGAAGCTACAATTTATCATACTTTAAATTTCTTAAGAGATTTCGTAGGTCTTGAAACTTATAAAAAGAAAATTACAAGAAAACTTGAGGGTGTAAAAGTAGCTCCGTATTATGGATGCCATGTTTTATCTCCTGAAGAGATTAGTTTAGATGATCCAGAAAACCCTACTTTACTAAAAGAAATTTTAGAACCATGTGGAGTAGAAATCATCGAAGGTTACCAAGATGAAAATACTTGTTGTGGTCACCATGCAGGTTATACAAACCCAGACATTAGACAAAAATTAGCAAATAAACCACTTGATGGTGCTGCAGAAGCAGGTGCTGATGTATTAGTAACTCCATGTCCATTATGTCACAAATCAATGGATGCTGTAGGTGAAAACGAACCAGTATTACAGCTTACACAAATTATAAATGTAGCTTGTGGACTTAGCAGTGAAAAAGCTTATTGGGATTTAAATAAGAAAAAAGTAGGAATGAGCTTCTCAAGCTGTGCTTGTTAAGCCCCTCTTCCCTTTTTTTATAAAATATCAGAGATTATTGATTCAATATCCATTTTATGAAAAAGATTAGGATACTCTTTTTTTACTTTTGTAATTGCTTGATCAATAGATAACTCATTTTCTTCTAATTCCTGTTTTACTACAGTTTTTACATCTTCTAAATCTATAGGTAATTCAGCCATAATTCTTTGTTCTAATTTAAGTTCAAGATTTTGTTCTAATACATCTTTTAATAAATCGATAAGTTCATCATATTGGTTTTCTTCAAGTAAAATATAATTTTTACCTTCACTCTCAATTAGCCATGGTTTTTCAGCCAAATCACCTTTAATAACCTCAACATCAAGATTTTTTACTTTTACATGAGTCCTTGGGTCTAAATTCAATTCATTAACCAAACCATTAATCCTTTTTGTGCATGTAATCTATTTTCTGCTTCACTAAATATCTCATCAGCATGAGCTTCAAAAACATCTTCAGTTACTTCATAACCTCTATATGCTGGTAAACAATGAAGAAAAATCGCATCATCTTTTGCTAACTTCATCATTTCATTATCTATCGTATATCCTGAAAAATCTTTTATTCTTTTTTCTTTTTCTTCTTCTTGTCCCATACTAATCCAAGTATCTGTAGTTACTACATCAGCTCCACTAATAGCTTCTCTTGGATCATTTGTATATATCAATTTTGCTCCACTAACTTTTGCAAATTCTTCACACATCTGTTTTACATCTTCTAAAGGTTCATACCCTTTTGGAGTAGCAATTCTTAATTCAAGTCCAAGCTTACTTGCTAAAATCATCCATGAATGTGTCATATTATTACCATCACCAATATAAGCACAAACTCCATTTTGTTTGTTAAATTCTATCATTGTCATATAATCTGCTAATAATTGAACTGGATGATATTTATCAGTAAGCCCATTTATAACAGGAACTTTCGAATATTTAGCAAACTCTTCAAGTCTATCTTGACCAAAAGTTCTAATCATAATCATATCAGTCATTCTTGATATTACTCTTGCTGTATCTTTAATAGGTTCACCTCTACCTAATTGAATATCTTTACTTGATAAAAATAGAGCATTCCCCCCTAATTGATTAATCCCTGTTTCAAAAGAAACTCTTGTTCTTGTTGAAGATTTCTCAAAAATCATAGCTAAATTTATATTTTTTAAATAAGGTTTAAAAATTTTATTTTTTGCTTCTTTTTTTATTTGTAATCCAAGAGAAATAATTTCTAAAATTTCCTCTTTAGAATAGTCTTTTAGACTTAAAAAATGTTTCACTTCATTTCCTTATCATAAATTTTTGTTATAATTATACCAAAAAAGGATATATTTTTGGATATTTCAAATAGTGCCAATCTACCCACAAAATTTGGGGATTTCAAAATCAAATCTTTTAAAGAAAAACAAAAAGAACATTTAGTAATCTACAAAGAACCTTTTGGTGATACTCCAATAGTTAGAGTTCATAGTGAATGTTTAACAGGTGATGCTTTAGGTAGTTTAAAATGTGATTGTGGAGATCAACTGCATTATGCTCTAAATTTAATAAACCAAAAAGGTGGTATGGTTATATATTTAAGACAAGAAGGTAGAGATATTGGTCTTTTTAATAAAGTAAATGCTTATGCTTTACAAGATAAAGGGCTTGATACAGTAGAAGCTAATCACCAATTAGGTTTTGAAGCAGATATGAGAAACTTTGATATTGTAAGTGATATTTTAAAACATTTCAACATATCAAAAATACAATTACTTACAAACAATCCTAAAAAACTTAGTGAAATAAAAGATATAGAAATTGTAAAAAGATTAGAGATAAAAATAGAACCAAATAAACATAATAAAAATTACTTAAAAACAAAAAAAGAAAAAATGGGACACTTAATATGAAATATCAACAATATATAAATCTACTTTTAAAATGGAATAAAGTTCACTCTGTAACAAACTATAATCAACAAGAATTACAAGCACAAATCAAAGAAACTATAGATGCTATACAATATTTACCACCTATTAAAACAGCTTTAGATATAGGAACAGGTGCAGGAATTCCTGGACTAATTTTGGCAATTGCCATGCCTGATGTAAAATGGTATTTAGTAGAACCTTTACAAAAAAGATACTCTTTTTTAAATTATGCAAAATTATCTCTAAAGATAGATAATGTAGAAATTATTCCTAAAAGATTAGAAAAAGTTGAACCTTTTAAAGTTGATTTAATCACATCAAGAGCTGTAAAAAATACAAAATTTTTAATTGAATTATCAAAAGGTTTTTATGATGAAAATACAACTTTTTTACTTTATAAAGGGGAAAATGCTAAAAATGAAGTAAAAGATATCGATGCTAATATAGAAATATATCCAAATAATAAATTAAATTATGTAATCATTAAAGGATTAAAAAATGATTAAACTTTTACTATTTTTAGGAGTTCTTTATATTTTATATAGAATTTTTTGGAAACAATCTATTTCGTTCAATAATAATGAAACATATGAAGATACAGATTTAATAGAATGTTCAAATTGCCATACATTTGTTCCAAAAAATGAGTGTAAATTTACATCAAATGGGTGTATTTGCAAGGATTGTCAATGATTATTTTAAATGATGAAAGATTTAATAATGAAAAAATTGAAATAGTTTTTGATATATCATCTATACAAAACACAAAACCAAATTCCACAATATTATTTAGTAATGATTTTGACGAAAAATTCATAGAAAGATATAAATATGCTCAAAAACAAAATATAGAAATGGCAATAAAAGTAAATAGTATTAAAGATTTTATATTTGTTATAAATTTAAATGCAAAATATGCTTTTTGTAAAAATTTAGAATTAGCCAAAGAATTACAAACAATTGCAGATAACTATTTAACTCAAACAAAAGTTATCTTAGAGGTAGAATCATTTGATCAAATAGAAAAAATAGCAAAAGCTCAAATAGATGGTATATATATCAAAGGAAAAAAGTGAATTATATAACAGATAAAGAAACTGTTCTTAAAAATGGTGAATTTATAGTATCTAAAACAGATTTAGATAGTAAAATAACTTATGGTAATAAATATTTTATCTCAATTTCAGGATGGGAAGAAAAAGAGCTATTAAATAAACCTCATAATATTCTAAGACACCCTGATATGCCAAAAGTTGTATTCAAAATCTTATATGAACACATTAAAAATAAAAAAGAGTTTTTTGGTTTTATCAAAAATTTAAGAAAAGATGGAGGATTTTATTGGGTATTTGTAAATATTACCCCATCTTTTGATAGTAATGGTAAAATGATTGGTTATTATTCTGTAAGAAGAAAACCTAAAAATGGATTTAAAAAAATTATTGAACCATTATATGAAACACTAAAAAATCTTGAAACTCAAGATATATCAAAAAGCTATGATTATATAAAAAATATTTTAAAAGAAAAAAATCTAAGTTTTAACGAATTCAATTTAAATATACAAAAAGGTTCTATAAATGAGCTATAAAAATATACTATTTTTTGTGAATTTATTATTTGGTCTTGCAATATTTATAGATTATTTTACTAATGATATCTATCTAAGTGGTTTATTGTTTATAATCTCTATATCTATTAGCATATACTACAATAATATATTTGAAAAAAATTCAAAAGGTGAAAGAAAATTAATTAAAGAAATAGATAAAGCACTATCTCAAGCAGAAAATGGAGATTTTGAACAAAGAATTACAAATATAGACAATACACAAAAACTATCATCTACAGCTTGGGCTTTAAATAACCTTTTAGATCAATTAGAAGCTTTACATAGAGATATTATATCTTCAATTTATGCAGCAGAAAATGGTTGGAATAGAGGTATTTTAACAGGTGGTTATAAAGGTAATTTTAAAAAAACAGCTATTGAAGCTTCTAAAGCGATAGAGTCTATTTCAGAAAAGTATCAAATCCAATTAAAAAATACATTAAAATATGAATTAAATAATATTGATGGGAATATTAAATATGAACTAAACAATATCACAAAAGATATCTCTAATAGTATTAAAAATTTATTAAGTAGAATTAAAATCAAAAGTGAAGAGATTTATGATAAATCATCATTATCAAAACAAAATATTGCTGAACTAAATCAAACATTAAATAAACTAATAAAATTTATAGACCAATCAAATAAATCTATAGAAATTTTAAATGCAAGAAATCATGATATTGAAAATATTATAAATTTTATTACTGAAATTGCTGATCAAACAAATATATTATCTTTAAATGCGGCAATTGAAGCTTCTAAAGCTGATGAAAATAGTAAAGGTTTTGCTATAGTATCAAATGAGATTAGAAATTTATCTGAAAAAATACAAAAAGCTACTGCAAAAATAGATGCTACTATTAAATCTTTACAAAGAGAGACTCTAAATATTCAAAAAGATGCAAAACATATCACAAAAATTGTAAATATATCAAAAGATAATGTAAATCAGCTTCATACAATACTAAACGATTTTTGGAAAACATCAAAAGAAAATACTACTCTTACATCATTAGCAAATTATAAATTAGAATTAGATTTAGCAAAAATGGCTCACACAGTTTATAAATCTAATATAAAAGAAGCTATTATAGAAGAAAAACCTATAAAACCTATATCATATAGAGAGTGTGATTTTGGAAAATGGTTATATAAAGAAGAAACTATTAAAGCTTTACAATGTAAACCAGAATTTGAAACTTTATTGTTACTACATGAACAAATACACGAAGTTTCAAATAAAATGTTAGAATGCACAAAATATAAGAATTGCTTAAAAAAACCAGAAAAATTAAAACAACAAACAGAAGAATTAGAAGCAATTTCTGAAAAAATGAATATGATTATAAATAAACTATTTACTGAGATTTCAAAAGAGATATGCCTTTGATTAATAAAAAAGCTATTTACCATTTTGATTTTATCATACCATTATTGTTGCTACCATTTATAGGAATTTCTTTATTTTTAGTAAATGAGATTAGTCATCACTTATTTAAAAAAGAGATCGCTTATATTATTATAGGATTTATCACTTTCTTTGCAGTATTTTTATTTCCTATTAGAAAATATTTATGGATAATACCATTTTTATATACTATAAATATTTTATTACTTTTAGGAGTAGATCTATTTGGTATATCTATTTTAGGTGCCAGAAGATGGTTAAAAATACCAATTATTGGGCTAACTATTCAACCAAGTGAATTTATGAAAACCACAATGATTTTAATGCTTGGGTATAAAATATACCAAAATCCACCAGATGAAAATGGTTATACCCTAAAAGAATTAATAAAACTATCTGCTTATATTTTACTTCCATTTATACTAATAGCAAAAGAGCCTGATTTAGGAACAGCTCTAATATTATTAATCGTTGGTTTTGGGACTTTAATTATTGTGGGTATTAGAAAAAAAATAATTATAAATGGGATAATATTTTTATTATTTTTTATCCCTTTTGCCTATAAATTTTTATTACACGATTATCAAAGAGATAGAATTAACAAGTTTTTAGGTAAACCAAGCTATCATGTAGAACAATCACTAATCGCTATTGGTAGTGGAGGAATTAGTGGAAAATCAAAAGAGGAAGCTACACAAACTCAATTAAAATTTTTACCTATTGCAAGTAGTGATTTTATTTTTGCTTACTATGTAGAAAGGTTTGGATTTATTGGAGTAATAGTTTTACTTGGATTATATTTCTTTTTAGTTTACTATCTATTGAGTTATGTGAAATATTTAAAAAATGATTATTTTGCTATGCCAATTTTTGCAAGTGTTGGACTTATGATATTCGTATATTCATATGTAAATATATCTATGACTATTAATTTAGCACCTGTTGTAGGAGTGCCTTTACCTTTTATGAGTCATGGTGGAACCAGTTTCATAAATTTTATGATTATATTTGGAATTTTAGAAAATTTACTTGCATTTAAACATGAATTTTTATATAATTTCAATTCAGAAAATAGTACGGGTCTTTAGCTCAGTTGGTTAGAGCACTCGGCTCATAACCGAGTGGTCCGGAGTTCGAGTCTCCGAGGACCCACCATTATTTTGATAGGACTTACATGGATCTTCCTAATAACTCACAACAATTTTTATCAAGCTTAGAATTTTTAATCAATAAAACATATGAAGTAGAAAAAGAGTTTAAAGAATTAAAGCATCTGTTAGAAGGTGTAATAGAATCATTACCACAAGCTTTATGGATTATAGATGAAAATGGGGAAATTATTATACAAAATAAAAAAGCTCAAACTCTTCCAGAGATAATCAATACAACCAATAGTGAAATAGAGATAGACAATAAAGTATATTTAATCCAAAAATCAAAACTACAAAATAAAACTATTATATCTGCTACAGATATAACTAAACAAAAAAGGAACCAAAGACTAATCTATATGGGACAAATGGCTACTCATCTTGCTCATGAGATTAGAAATCCAATTGGATCTATATCTATTTTATTATCTATCTTAACAAAAAAGTGTAAACAATATGATATTATTAGTGAAATTAAACAATCTATGTTTAGAATAGAGAGGATAATTAAGTCTACTCTATTATTTTCAAAAGGTTTAACTCTAAAAATCACAACTTTTCACACACAAGCTTTAATTGATGAGTTAAATAATAGTATTAAATATTACCCTTATTCTAAAACTATAGTATTTGAATATAAAATACCTGATATTAAACTAAAAGCTGATTTTGACCTACTATTATTAGTATTACAAAATTTAATATTTAACGCTATAGATGCTATAGAAGATAGTGAAAAAGAACTTGGTAAAATTGAACTTATATACAAAGAATCTAAAAAATTTCATTTCTTTTATATTTATGATACTGGTGTAGAAGTTGAAGATAAAACTATCTTATTTGAACCATTCAAAACAACAAAAACAAAAGGTAACGGTCTTGGATTATCTTTATCTAAACAAATAATATCTTTACACAAAGGTAAAATTACACTTACTAAAAATAAAAAAGGTTTTCTATTTTTTATCCCTAAAAGTATATAAATTTTTAAATTTTAAATCTACATTTTTATAATTTTTAGTTATAATTATCGATAATAAAACTTATAAAAATAGGACTCTTAATAATGTTTAGATATATAGATAAAATATACACTTTTTTAGTTGTTTATGAAACAAAAAGTTTCTCAAAAGCATCTAAAATATTACAAATTTCACAACCAGCAGTAACTCAAAAAATTAAACAATTAGAAGAGTTTGTAGGTACCCAATTAATAGAAAGAAAAAAAAATGGAATTATTCTAACATCTAAAGGGAAATATTTTTTAGAAATTGCTTTAAATTTAAAAGATTGTGTAGATAAAGTATCAAATAGAATTAAATATTTCAAAGATTTCTCTTTACCTTTAATTATTGGAGCAAGTTCTACTATAGGAAATTATATATTACCTAATTATTTAGCTTACCTCAGACAACTTGTACAAAAAGATATAAATTTAATTGTAAAAAACAATTATCAACTATTAGAACAATTAGAAGCTAACAAAATAGATATAGCTTTTACAACAATTAAAACAAATGACCCTAATATAGAGTTTATAGAATGGAAAAAAGATAATATAGTTTTTTTCTCAAATAAACCATTACCAAGTTCAATGGAATTTGATGATTTACTAAATTATGAATTTTTATGTCGTGAAGATGGGTCTGTATTAAAAACAGAAATTTCAAAAATTTTAAAAAAACATAATAAAGATTGTTCAAACTTTAAAATCACATCTTATGTAGATAACTCTACTGCTTTAAAATTTACAATTTTAAATGCACATAAACAATATATCAGTATCATTTCACTAAACTCTATCAAACAAGAAGTTGACCAAAAACAGCTATTTATCACAAAAATCAAAGGGATAGATTTATATAGAAATATTTATATTGCTATTCCTAAATCAAAAAAAGATGACCTCATAATCAATAGTATCGTAAAATATTTAACATCTAACGATTAAATTGATTTTTTTTTCTCTTTTTGATATATTTCAGACAAAAAAGGTCTTAAATGCAATATCAAGTAAAAATCCAAAGATATAATCCAACTACAAAAGAAAAATATTTCCAAATATATGATGTTGATTTAGATGAAAAATTAACTATTTTAGAAGTATTAGAATACATAAAAGAACATATTGATGCAACTTTAACTTATCGTGCATTTTGTAAAAGTGCTATTTGTGGTAGTTGTGCTATGATTGTAAATGGATTATCTAAACTTACATGTAAATTAAATGCAGTGGATAATTTAATAGATGGTGTCTTAGAAATAGCTCCTCTTAAACAATTTGATATTATTAAAGATTTAGTAGTTGAACAAGATAAAGGATTTAATATCCTAAAAAAAGCCCAAACTTTTATGATTCCTAAAGCACCTCCTAAAGACAGCGAATTTGAAATTTCACCTAAAGAAGTAGAAAGTTATGATAAACAAACTGAATGTATTTTATGTATGGCTTGTTATAGTGATTGTCCAGCAGTTGAAAATGATGAAAACTATTTTGGACCATTTACATTTAGTAAAATATTAAGATTTGTAAATGACAACAGAGATTCTATTCCAAATCAAAGAATAGATAAAACTATGGAAGGTAATATATTTAGCTGTATAGAATGTCAAGCTTGTATAATTGCTTGTCCTAAAGGACTTACACCTCAATTTGATATCAAAAACTTACAAACTAAAGCTTTATCTCAAGGACATCAAAATCCAAACATGCAAAGTTTTGGAAACTTTGGTGGAGGATTTGATGATTTTGGAGGATTTAATCCAAATGGATTTTAATCCTCTGGATTAAGCTCTATAATCTCCCACGGAAGTCCTTGTTTATTAAGCTCTTCTAAGAAAGGCTTAGCATCAAACTCTTCCATATTTTTAACACCCTCAGCAAACCATTTCTTATCAGCTATCATTTTAGCACCTATCATTGCAGGCACTCCTGTCGTATAACTCACACATTGTGCTCCAGTCTCTCTATAAGCACATTGATGATCACAAATTTGGTATAAATACACTTTTCTTTTATGCCCATTTTTAATTCCAGTAATTACACATCCAATATTAGTTTGTCCTTTTGTTCTCTCTCCTAAGCTTGCTGGGTCTGGTAATACTTTTTTTAAGAATTCCATAGGTGAAATTTTGCAACCTTCACAAACTTCAATAGGTTCAATACTTGTCATTCCTACATTTTGTAAAACCTCAAGATGTTTTAAATATTTATCACTAAAAGTCATAAAAAATCTAATTCTTTTTAAATGAGGAATATTTTTTACTAAACTCTCAAGCTCTTCATGATATAAAAGATAACTTGGATATGTTCCTACTTTTGGATATTCCCAATCCATTCTTACACTCATAGGTTCAATCTCTTTCCATTCTCCTTCTTCCCAATATTTTCCTTTTTGAGTAATTTCTCTAATATTGATTTCAGGATTAAAATTTGTAGCAAAAGGGTATCCATGATCACCTGCATTACAATCAAGAATATCTACATAATGAATCTCATCAAAAAGGTATTGATTTGCATAAGCAACAAATACATTTGTAACTCCTGGGTCAAATCCACTTCCTAAAAGTGCCATTAAATGTGCTTTTTTAAAATCTTCATCTTTTGCCCATTGAAGTTTATATTCAAATTTTGCTTCATCTGGATGTTCATAGTTTGCTGTATCCACATAATGTGCTCCAGCTTTAAGACATGCATCCATAATTGTAAGGTCTTGATATGGAAGTGCTACATTAAGTACAATATCAGCTCCCACTTTTTCAATAAGCTCAGCAGTTTCTTCTACATTATCAGCATCTACCTTATATGTATCAACTTTTACTCCAAGTTTTTTTTCTATATCTTCAGCAATTGCATCACATTTTGATTTTGTTCTACTTGCTAAAGATATTTTCTCAAAGCTATCAGGATTCATTGCAGCTTTAAAAGTAGCAACTCTACCAACTCCACCAGCTCCAATAATTAATAAATTTGCCATTGTAATCCTTTTTTTTCGTTTATTATATCATTTATTTATAAACATTTTACTTAAATATTGATACTAATCAACCAATATAAATAAAATTTTTGTTACAATTTAAATACACAATAACTTAAGGAGTCAAAATGAAACTATTTTCAAAATTAGTATTAGTAGGTGCATTAGCACTAAGTAGTGCATTAGCATATAATCCACTTGATGGTGTCAAAGCTCAAAAAGCTGAAGCTTTAAAATATGTAAAGAACTTTGTAACAGCAACAGAACTAACACAATGGATAAAAGCAAAAAAAGATTTTACTATTGTTGATGTTAGAGAACCTCAAGAAGTATTAGCAGGAAAAATTGCTTATAAAAACTCTCTATTTATACCAAGAGGTGTACTATATGGAGCTGTAAAAAAAAGAAAACTAACTCCAAATAAAACTTATGTATTTGTATGTAGAACAGGACATAGAGCACTTTTAGCAGCAGCTACTCTAAAAAAATATTATAATTTTAAAAATGTTGTTGTATTAAAAGGTGGTATTAAAGCATGGATTAAAAATAACGGAACTATTACAAATGCAATGAAATTAGGTCCAGTTAAAATTCAACTTCAAAAATAAGGAGTTTTTTTCCTTATTCTTCCCAAAAGAAAACTATCCAGTTTTTAGCAATTTTAACTTTAAAATCTGGTATCACAAGTGAAGACTCTTTATAAAAAATTGTAGCTGTTTTAATCTCTAAATTAGGATATTCGGTTTTTAAAATATCAATTATCTCTTTTAGAGTCTCACCACTATCACTTATATCATCTACTAATACTATTTTTTCATAATTAGATAAATCTGGGATATTTTTTATTATAAAAGTATCTAATTTTTTTTCACCTTCATAGTGGATTGAATTGATTGTAAAAACATCTCTCATATTAAGTTTTTCACCAAGAAAATGGGCTAATGTAAGCCCCCCTCTTGCAATTGCTACTAAACAATCAGGATTATAGTTTTTAATTTCAATACTTAAGATTTCTACATCTTTTTTAAACTCTTC
>Ga0256828_1000235_pt1 | contig 38033 bp, 30 predicted proteins | sample CV88metaG_FD_185993 | JGI IMG/M metagenome (GOLD analysis project Ga0256828, IMG submission 185993) | Hydrothermal vent microbial communities from East Pacific Rise, Pacific Ocean - CV88 | ecosystem: Environmental > Aquatic > Marine > Hydrothermal vents | place: Pacific Ocean: East Pacific Rise...
AGCCAAGGCTTCAGGCATTGCATGGGCAATGACAATTTTTTTATACTGCAATCTGTAATTATGAATTTGTGTATAGATCTCTTGAGAATATTGCGTCCAGTCATCTTCAACAGGAATTGTCCCGCTTACAATTTTCTCTTCATTGTTACGTTTTATTTTTTGAGGTTTGAGCTTCATTGTTACTCTATTTTTATACCCTTTAAGCGATGCAACTCTTGGATCAACATCATGACTTGCAGAGTTAATAATAAAGAGCAGTTCATCTTGTTTGTGCGGTTCTTCAAACTCTTCTAAAAGATCATACTTTTCTAAGCTTTCAACATGTTCTTTATAGGCTCTTGTCGTCACAGAGGCAACCTCTTCAAAAGTACTGCCACCATCATCATTTTGATAAAGAACAAGCCCTTCTGTCCTAAAAATAACTCCTAACATATAAGCAACAGAAGGTCTGCGATAGTAAGCAACATGAAAAAGTACCTTTGTTTTCAGAGCTCTTTCTGTCTGATTTATTTTGTAGTTAATAATTTGAGCAAATGACAACAGTCGCTTATAGTCAAAGAGATCACCGTTATATTCAAAAATAAATTCATCTAAATTAATACCTCTATATTTTAAAAGACTCTCTTTGTAGTGCTCTTTTATATGACCTTTCTCTTCCAATTTTACAAGGAGTGTCTCAAGTACATATGTTGTATCGGTATTATCATCAACTCTAATAATCACCGGAATATGGATCGTTTCACTGTGATAAATATCATAGGTACTCATCTCATCATAAATAGCCATAAACACTAAAGAAACAACAAGCATAGCAAACGCCCAATAGATATTTTTATCACTAATGGCATCTGCAACATAGCCTAAAAAAAGTCCCAAAAAACCCGCAAACTGTATCACTCTGTTTGAAAAAAGATTCTCAAGTTTTAAAAATATATTTTGCATTATAGAAGACTCCATATTGTTAACGTTTTTTCATAAAGAGTCGTTATATAACTCACATCTTTATCCCATAGTAAATAGATCAAAAAGAAAAACAGTATCCAATACCAATAACGAAACACCGATTTTATCATATGATAACTCAGTAGCGAAAGACTCCCCAACAGATCAACAACCATCATTACAAGCCGCAAAGCAAGACCTAAAAGTAAAAAACTTGCAGCAGTACGAATAGCCAGATCTGTCCATTTTTTTGCGTGAAAATCTTTCACAATACTCTCTTGAAAAGTATCTATATAGTGTCGAAAAAAACTCCATTCAAAATAGAGAACAAATGCGATAACAGCACCAACTGTCACTATTTTTAAGACTGTGACAAAAAGAGCAAGAAGATCCCGCTTTGGAGCTTTTGCCTGAAGATATGCAATAGCACGTTTTGTTACCGATTTAAATTTTGAAAATTCTGTAATTGTATAGTCTGGGAAATGCATTATTTGATTACGTTCATGCGCAATCCAACGAAGATCATTATACATTCCACCCATAAGCGAACGTTTATAGGCTCGAAACTGATATGACAATTCATTAATATCATCGCCATTCTCTCCAAAAGCATTGATAAATCCATCTTCATCATACTCTTGGTACCATTTGATCTTGTCGCTTAAACTATGACCTTGCGCACCATCTTGAATTAAAGCATCTTCAAGCTGTTTTGTTAAATCCAAAGCAATGATCAACTCTTTAAAATGATTTTTAAAAAACACTTTGCACTCCATTCATCACCATATCCCAATAGAGACCGTTTTTGACAATCATCAATACTGTAAATATTGAACTTAAAAAGAGTAAAGCTATATACCATTTATCATCAAACAAAAGCCGTAAAAATTTATTTAATTCAAAAAACAGTAGCAGAGCCAAAAGTAATTTCCCTATGGAGTGAGTTGCCGTATGATAAACAACAAAGGTCAAATAGAGACTATACAACACTACACTTGCATCTGCAACATAGTGAAATATTTTGTTCACAAGAGAAATATGAGAGAGAAAAAAGCGCTTAATCTCTCGTGATTTTTTTAAAAGTTGCTTAATATTTTCAACTCTACCATCGCCATGCATAGCTTTATTTCTTGCATTTGCAATCATTAAGATCTCTTCTAAGAGTGCTTCATCTTCAGCAAAAAGATCTACTGTTTTGTCGTAGAGTCCTTTTCCTTTTGCACCAAAGAGAGTTAAGATATGTTCCAACTCTCTAGTTTCACGCAGAAGTAATGCCAAATCAAGATATTTAGCACCTTTACTTCGCAAAAAGAGTAACTCCTGTATCAATGCCAAAACGACCAAAAAGAGTATAAAGAAAAAGAGTATTTTCAAAGAGACAACAGCAAATTTTATGGGAACGATAAGAATAATAATTACTACAGCATAAAGAGATATCCCTAAAGCCATCCGAAGAAGACTATTGTGATAAAGCAGTCGTAACAATTTTTTTCCTTCTGTTTTCATCTTTTTATTAAGAGAAAATATTATATATTGCTATCCTTAATTTAATCATTTTTAAACAAAATAAAGCTATAGTTTTTCTAAATTTACATAGAAGGTGCTCTTTTTTATGCTACTTGTATCGATTATCGGAGATTTTCACTCCTCTATTTTTCCTCTTTATAACGAGTTTAAAGAAGAAATCACCCATCATATAGTTGTTGATGATGATGCTTTTCGAGAGAGAAAGAAACATACCCAAATTATTCATTCACTCGAACAATTTAACAAAACAAAAAATCTCACTATAACAACAGAAGCTTTTATTATTGATGAAGACTCACAAAAGAGTATAAATTCACTCCTAAAGCGTATTTATACCATAGAACCAGAAGCTCAAAATATCTACGTTAACATTACAGACGGACTTGCAAACATAGGTCTTTTACTAGCAATGCAACTTTTACCTAAAGGTGCAAAATTTTTAAGCTATGATATGTATGCAAATAGTTACAATCTCACAACACAAAAAAATATGCAACACATCTCCTTACAAAGTTCACTCTCTATCGTTGATCACTTTCAACTAAAAGGTTTTGAAGTAGAAGTTTCTCAAGATAAAAATTTTGCACAAAAATATAAACGTGAGATCCTTGAACTTTTCAATAGCTACTCACATGAACTTGAACAGCTCAATAAAGATATCAGTAAACAGAAGCTTTTACAAAAAGAACACTATCCACGGGCATATCAACTTATAAAACTGATGCAACTCGACACTCTAAAAGATGCAAAAATAATTACAGGCGGACTTTTTGAAGCCTATGTCTATCTTTTACTCAAAGATCTCCCTTTTGATGATATAGAGATCGGTTTTGTCATTAAACACGCTATCAATAAAAAAATAAATATTGTTAACGAATTTGATATTTTACTGATGAAAAATAATCATCTTCATATGATTGAGTGTAAATTTAGAAAAAACAGTAACAAAAATGAGTTAATTTATAAATATGCTTCTCTTCTTCATATTATTGATGATGATAGTAAAATTATGATTCTAACCAATGAATCTCCATACAAACAGAATATTTATGATGACAAAGAGAATAGATTAGCCCCGCACAGACGTGGTTATTTGCACAATATCGCTCTACGCGGATCTATTATCCAAAATAGGGAAGAATTTTTAGATGAAGTACAAACTCTCTTTCTTATTTGATATAATTTTAAACATTTTTTGGAGAAAAATATTATGAATAAAACAATTTACGAAAAACTTGGTCTTTTCTATATAGGAAAAGATGTCAATCCTCAAACAATGCAACAAGAAGAGGTATTAACACTCTTAAAAAATAAAGATTTTACAACACATGCAGCCATAATCGGGATGACAGGAAGCGGAAAAACCGGTTTGGGTATTGGTCTTATTGAAGAAGCAGCAATGGACAATATTCCCGCTATTGTCATCGATCCAAAAGGAGATATGGGTGATCTTTGTCTGAGTGATCCTACATTCTCGGAAGAGAACTTTACTCCTTGGGTAAAAGATGAAGCACTCTCTAAAGGAGAAGATCCTCAATCTTATGGGAAAAAAATTGCAACACTATGGAAAAAAGGTATTGAATCATGGGATCAAGATCAACAAAGAGTTGCAAAGTTTCATGCCGTTCCCAAGACTATATATACTCCAGGCAGCAGTGCAGGTGTCAGTATCAATATTCTTGCCTCTTTGGAAGCACCACCAAAAAATATTATGCAAGAGAGTGACACACTCTCTGCTCTTTTAAAATCAACCGTATCAAGCCTGCTTGCACTCATTGACATCAAAGCCGATCCTATTAATTCAAAAGAGTATATTCTTCTATCACAAATTGTCTTACACTTTTGGAAACAACAAGAGGATATATCCATAGAGACACTCATTGGAAATATTATCAATCCACCCTTTAAAAAGGTAGGAATTCTTCCTTTAGAGAGCTACTACCCGCAAAATGAACGCTTTTCACTTGCTACACGATTTAATGCTGTTATAGCCTCTCCCAGTTTTGCATCGTGGATCCAAGGAGAGCGACTCAACATTCAAGATATTCTCTATGATGCCAATGGAAAAGCTAAAATTGCCATCTTTTCTATAGCCCATCTCAGCGATAATGAGCGTATGTTTTTTGTAACGCTCCTGCTTAATCGATACATTGCTTGGATGCGCCAACAAAGCGGTACAAGTTCACTCAAAAATATACTCTATATGGATGAGATCTTTGGATTTTTTCCACCGGGGAAAAACCCACCTTCAAAAGAGCCGATGCTACTACTACTTAAACAAGCAAGAGCTTTTGGAACAGGTATTATCCTCAGTACACAAAATCCTGTTGATCTTGACTATAAAGGACTTTCAAACATTGCAACATGGTTTATTGGAAGGCTACAGACCTCACAAGATATTGAAAGAGTGATCGATGGATTAAGCGCAAAAAGTGGATCAGAATTTGATAAAAAAAGAATCAAAGAGATACTCGCTTCTCTTCCAAAAAGAACTTTCTTGCTCAAAAGTACACACCTTGAGAGTGTTAAACTCTTTGCAACCCGTTGGGTGATGAGTTACCTCAAAGGTCCACTCAAAAAAGATGAAATCCGACTTTTAATGCACGATCAAAAAGAGCATCAAAAAGAGAAACATACACAACAACAGACAGCACCCATACAGCAACAGAGAAACAGCAATGAAGAGTATGCCGACTATGTAACACTTGATAGTTCAATACCTCAATATTATGAGATAGATCCAAGTGAACAAAATCGCTATCAAGGCTATTTAAAAGCAGAAGTAAGTGTAAATTTTTTCAATCAGAGTCGAGGTATTGATGAACAAGAAGAGCATCAACTTTCCCTTTGTTTAGAGAGTGATATCAACACTCTTGATTGGAGTGATGCCCAAGAAGAAGATTTTGATGACTTTGCACAACTGCCAAAAGAGGCACCTAGCAGTGCTTCACACCTACCATTACCGGAGTTTTTAACACAAGACAAAGGGCTCAAAAAGAGTCAGAAACTCCTTCAAGATTGGCTCTACCACCAAAAACGTTTAGAGCTCTTTCGATGTAAATCACCTAAATTAGAATCGAAACCCCATGAAACACTTACTACTTTTAAAGTACGCCTCCAGGACTATCTCAATGAGAAACGTGATGAAGCAGTCGAGAAACTCAAAGAACGCTATGCTGCAAAAGAGCAGCGCCTTCAAGAACGACTTGCACGTGCAAATGAACGACTTGAGAAAGAGGAGTCTGATGTAAGCAGCAAAACAACAGACACTGTAATATCTGTAGGTATGGCTGTCTTTGGTGCATTTTTTGGAGGAGGAAGAAGTAGTTCAAGAATAGGTTCAAGTCTGACAAAAGGGTCTCGTATTTTAAAAGAGAAAGAAGATGTCAAGCGAGCGGAGCGTAAAATTCAAGAGATACAAAATGATCTTCAAGATCTTCTTGATGAACTAGAGGAGAAACTTGATAAACTCGATGAGAATTATGCAATTGAGAATTATGACATAGAATCATTTAGCATTAAACCAAGACGCAGTGACATAGTTGTTAAAGAGATAGCACTGGTTTGGACTCCACGTTAGGAGGCAAATCCAGATTTAAAGCAGTCTTTTTTGACAACGATCTGTTTTTGCTTCTCTTTTCTTCGGGTATCTTTCTCGACAAAAACCTTTTTTCGTGTTTTTGGATCAAGTTCAGTATAGTACATTACAGCCGAATAGGTTCCCGGTGTAGGAATAAATACCTGTGCCTGTTCGGGGTTCATCTTCAGCTCGTCGGTTGTAAAGCGTTTAAGCTCTTTCATATCGCTCTCTTTGCACCCAGGATGCGCTGCAATGAGATAGTAGGTTAAAAACTGGTTTTTTCCCTCTTCACGATTGAGCTTGTCATAGAGTTTTTTAAACTTGACAAGCTCCTCTTTTCCCGGTTTTCCCATCAGTTGTAAAACGTGTTGCTGTGTATGTTCGGGAGCTACTTTCATCTGTCCGGAGATATGGTGTTTTACCATCTCTTTGAGATAGCTGTATCCGTGCTCTTTGTCTGCATTAATAAGATCATAGCGGATCCCACTTGCAACAAAAGCTTTCCGCACACCCTCTACCTCTCTTATGCGACGAAGAAGTTTAAGATTTCTATCATGATTGACATGCATCACCTTACAGAGTCTGTCCGCATCGACACAGCGCATATGATCACAAGTACCTTTTTTGAGCTTCTTATCACACTCATAACCGTACATATTTGCCGTAGGACCACCGACATCAGAGATGATCCCTTTGTAATCTTTATACTTGTTAAACTCTTTTGCTTCATCTACAATATTGTTTTCCGAACGGGTACGGATAGTACGCCCCTGATGCACACCGATAGCACAGAAATTACACTCACCCCAGCATCCGTGGTGTGTCATAATGGAAAACTTTATCGTCTCCAGACACTTCACTTTGCCATCTTTTGCATAATAAGGGTGCAGCTCACGTGTAAAAGGGAGTCTGGAGTTTGCATCCATCTCATCTTCGTTCAAATAGTCACAGGGAGGATTTTGAATAAGATAACGGCTATCAACCGGCTGACAGAGTCCATTTGCCGTTATGGGATCATTGTTGTCATAAAAAGCATCAAAGAGATCAATATACTTCTCTTTGTCATCCAGACACTCCTGATGTGACGGAAGCTGAATATACTCATATACCGGCTCTTTGGAGATATAACAGATCCCACGAATATCGGTATAGTCCCGTTTCTCATCAATGGCACGTGTAAGCTGCTCGAGTGCGATCTCACCCATTCCGTAGATCATTACATCTGCTTTTGAGTCAAAAAGTATCGGTTTTTTGAGTTTGTTTTGCCAGTAGTCATAGTGGGTTACACGACGCAAAGAGGCCTCTATGCCACCCAAAACAATAGGAACGGTATTTTTAAAGTAGCGGCGGATAAGGTTTGTATAGACAAGTACGGCACGATCGGGGCGTTTGTTGTTTACTCCGCCCGGTGTATAGTCATCGGAGTTACGAAACTTCTTTGTAGCGGTATAGTTACTCACCATACTATCTACACTTCCGCCACTCACACCCCAGTAAAGGCGTGGTTCACCCAAACGCATAATATCATCGGGGCTTTTAATATCGGGCTGTCCGATCATTCCGACTTTATAACCCATTCGCTCAAGCATACGACCAACCATAGAGACACCGATAAACGGTGAGTCAATATAAGCATCACCACTCACTAAAATAATATCACAGTAATCCCATCCACGTGCATCCATCTCCGCCCGTGTTGTCGGCAGAAAATCTTTTTCGCTAAATGTAACTGTATTTCGTTTTGGTTGTTTGCTTTTATGCCGTCTGCTCATAGTAAAAACTCTTAAGCTTATTTTTTAGCACATTTAATAGCGGCACCCATAATTTTTGCATTAAGCTTATCCGGTATTTTTTGTCCGGCTGCTGCTTTCATACTAAAATCAATCATTTCAGCTTGTGTTACTGCTTTTTCTATTTCACTCAACATACAGACACACTTATTTACTTTTTGCTTGCTTCCTTGACTACATCCATCAATAAAATTATACTCCAACAGCATCATATATCTCTCTGCAAACAGTGATGTACTCAACAGTACAAAAGCAATAAAAAACATTTTTTTCATTTTTTCCCCTCTTATTTTTAATAGATATATTATAGCATAAACTTTTTTCAACATCACGATATAAGCTTCTCTTTAAAACGTTCAATATCCTCTTTTTTTGCAACAATAACCAAAATATCACCGCTGTCTAGTTTATGGTTAATGCGATGATCGGTAAAAACAAGCTCATATCCAAGTTCCTTATCAATAATAGCTATTAAAATAAGTCCCATCTGCCGAAAATTAATCTCATTAACATATCTGCCTTCTAAAAACGTATCTTGAGGAAGTTCAATTTCAAGCATTTGCAGATCATTTTGATTGTAAACGATCTCATCAAGGGCTTTGGATACTGCCGGTTTTGTCAACACATTGACAATTCTTCGTGATGTTGCCTCATAAAGATCTATTACACTTGAAGCACCTGCATATTTCAGTTTTCTTGTTGTCTCATTGGAATTACTGATAGAGACAACATCTGATTTTGGGTAGAGCGATTTAAGCGTCAATACAAGAAAGAGATTGGTTGCAGTCTGATTCATTGCACAGTAAAAGATGGTCTCATCGGCATTAATATTAAGAGAGAATATATCATCATTACGCTTAATATTAATCCGTGTAATATCAACATCTTTGTCACTCTCAAGTTCGACATAATCATCCAAACCGGTAATAACACGTACCTGATACCCTATTGCAGTCAAATTTTTATAGAGCTGACGTCCAAATGTACCATAACCAAAAAGTACAATATTATGCAAGACTTTCATATTACATTTTCCTTTTTAAGTTTGCAATAGCAGTAGAATAACCAATACAAACAAGTTTATCACCGGCATTAAGTACAAATTCACTATCAGGATTAAAAATAAATTCACCAAGTTTTGAACCTTCACACTGCTTAAAGACACCAAGTAAAATAAGACGCAGTTTCTCAAAATTAACCTCACCGAGTGTTATATTATCCAAAAAGCTATCTTCCGTAATCGTGATCTCATTGATCTGAGTCTTTTCTTTCTCTTCAATAATAGAGAGCAACACTTCAAAAGCAACAGGTTCACCCGCATAGACAGCTCCCATCATACCGGCTATCTCTTCAGGCATAATAATATGATCAACGTGTGCAAACTCCATCTTTTTTGCTATTTCATGATCGCTACAGCGTGCTGAAACATCTACTTTTTCATTGAGACTTTTAACATTTACGGCAATAAAAGCATTTTGAATATCATCAGAAGTGAGACATAAGACATGCGATACACGCTTATTAATATCAAGTTTTTTAAAGATCTCCTCTTTGGAAGCATCGGCGCAAATAGCATGATGCCCATCATTATAAGCCATTTCCGCCATCTCTTCACTCTTATCAATTATAATAAACTCAACACCCTCTTTTTTTAATCCCTGAACAACCAAACGTCCTAAAAGTCCATATCCACAAACAACTGTAAGCTTTTTCTTCTTACCAACAGCCTGAATAACTCTGTCTTCACGTAATACTCCCAAACGTTCATTAAATGAGGAAACGATAATAGAAGTAACAAATGAGATAAGTCCAATACCTGTAATAATAATAAGCATCGTAACAACCCTGCCTTCAGGAGTTACCGGAGAGATATCTCCATATCCAACAGTTGATATAGTAATAAGCGCCCAGTAAAACGCATCAAAAAGGTTGTGGATATTTGGATTTTCATTATCACCTTCAAAGACATAAAGCATAATTCCTGCAATAAATATAAAAAATGTTGAGAGGGTAAGGAGTGTCATCAACTCAAATTTTTTGTTTTTAAGAACATATAAGAATCCCGTTAGACTCTTTGTATAACGTAACATTTTAAAAGCACGGAAGAGAACAAATACACGTAAAACACGAAGTCCTCTATAGCTTGGTAAAATTGCAATAATATCAATGATGGCAGATATGGAAGAGATATATGCCCATTTGTCTTTTACTATTGCCTTTGCAAGGGTAAAAAGATTAATTTTTTTATCAAAGTAACTACTCTCTTCAAAGACATCTATAATAACTCTATGTATATCACTAAATACCCACATTCTCAAGAGATATTCAACAATAAATATTGTCGTTACAAAGTAAAGATCCAGATCATCCAACCATCCGGGAATATGTTGTTTAACATCCATTACCAAGAGTGTAACACTGCTTAAAATAACAAAAATCATAAACATGTCAAAATATTTTTTATAAGGATACTCGTCATTCTCCATTAAGTTATAAAAAAAGTTTTTGATCGTGTTATAGCGCTTTGAACTCTCTAAAAAATAGGCAAAAGAGAGTAACTTATGCGTTGGTGTTTTTTCCATTTTTTCCCCATGATTTAAAGTATGAAAGATTGTTTGTCTCATCACGATCCAAGACATAATTAAGTTCATAAATATTATTAATAATATACTCAAAGTCTTCATAGACATCTTCATCAGCAACACTTAAAAGTTCGTCACCCAATTCAAGCGGCATTTGAGAATCCGGCATTAAATAGACTTGATCGCCACGCTTTAAAAGTAAAAAAACAATTTGCAGCATCTCATCTTTGTTTTCACGGGAACGTCTGAGATTTGCCAAAGTAACACACTCCCCTTTTTCTAACTCCAAAGAGAGTGCATATGCATTTTCATTATTAAACTGCGTCTCATAATATTTTGGGTTCATTCCTGTAATATTATTTAACATGTTAACAATAACTTCAGCCCATTCTTCTGTCTGTTTCCGTGCTTCACGAATAAAAGTGTCAACAAGCGGTCGAGAGATAAAGTTATAAGTTGCATCAGCCAAGATCTTTTCAACAACATAGATCTTATTGATCTTGGCAGCTTTAAAGATATTGAGATCATCTAACGAGTTCTCTCTTCCCATAGTAAAAATATCAGGATTGAGTTGTTTTGCACTATTGAGAATTGTCAAGTTTAAAATATCATTTTTTGTTGCAGCAATAATACATGCACTCTCTTTAATACCCAAGGCAAGAAGATTTTGCATATCTTCTTCATCTCCAAAAATAGCAGTATCTTTTTTTTCTATATATTTTTTTGAATTAAAACTTTTTAAAACATACTCAATATTTGCTCTCTCAAGCCCTTCTGCAATCGCTTTACCCATACGACCGCTTCCAAAAATAATATACTTTCCTTTTGGAAAACGATCCCGTTTTTTCAGTTTCAGAATATGCCCATACATCCACATCTCTAACAACCAAATATGGGGAGAAGTTAAACCAAAGTAGATACGTTTTGAGATAATTTCAAATGGATTTTGAACATGTTCGAGTCCCATATTCTTAAAGTGGGAAACCTGTTCCGGAGAAGTTGCTTTTATGATAATGTCTATCTTTTTATTCAGCAGCATACAGAGTGTTGCTATATTAGCATTAACCATATCATTTTCAAACAGAGATATAACACCTTTACAGTTTTTTTGATGGATACCTGCCATTTTCAACATCTGCTGGTTTGTAGCATCCCCGACGGAGGCAGGAACATGCGGATAAAAATTTTCTAAAATAAGTTCTTCTATCTTTTGAGAACTTTTATCAAGCACAACAGCCCTGTAATCAACCCCGTTTATCTTGTTAATGATAGTTTTTGTTACAGCATTGTAGCCAAGTATGATATAAAAAGGATCATGAAGATTTTCAACCTGTTTACGAAAAATATTGAGATTTAATGCACGACGCAAACCCTCATCCTGAATCAGAGCAACAATTGCACCGATACCGTAAAACCAGCCAATTACCGTAAAATAGATGGCAAAACTGACCCACATACGCTGTTCATAATTAAAACTATAGGGTGCTTCACCAAAACCGATCGTACTTGCCATATAAGTTACAAAGTAAAAAGCATCAAAAAAGGTCATATGATAAACATGTCCCTGATCATCAACACCGGGAATAAGGACTAAGCCCAAAATTGATATGGCAAAAGTAACAATAATTACAAAAAATGGTGTTCTTAAACGTTTAAGAACTATCCAGACAATCTGTTCATTCATAATAGTGTTCTATCTTTTTGACTTAATTGTATCACCAACAAATAAAATTACAGAGACACCATTTGCAAGCAGTGCCCCACCTGAGAGAGATACTATTGCCGTTGTTGCTTCTGTTCCAATTGGTCCTGCAACAACATACTCGGCAAATGCCCAAACAGTAGCCGAAGCGATCAGCTGAATATCTGCAACAATACTTGTAGCAAGCAATACTGCACCTAATTGTGTTCTATCTCCAAGTTTTAATACTGTTGCTATAAGATTGACAACAATAGCAGCAAACAATTCATAAGCACTGTGTTCAATCAGTTGTGTCGGATCACCATAAAAAAATCCAAAATTCAATGTCATAGCCAGAGTAAAGAACAACCCTGAAATAATTTTGTGCATATTCATACGAAAAACTCCAAAAATAAAATATACGAAATTGTAGCTCTATTTAGATTAGAGAAATCTATATATTTCACATTTTCTTGATATTCTTGACAAAGTAGGCTGTTTCAAACGTTATTTAGGTACTAAAGTATAAAATTAACATAAAATTTTATACCAAAGAGGAATTATGCAATACCCTTATGAAAATTTAGAGAATTTCACACTCCCTGCTCTACTCAACCGTTCTGTAGCACTCTATGGTGACAATGATGTTCTCTCCAAAGTTTCTCAAAAAGCAATGACATACAAAGAGTTTAATCAAAAAGTTTTTGCAATGATTGAACTTTTAAAAAATAATGGCATTCGAAAAGGAGACAAAGTAGCACTTTTAAGTGAAAATATGCCAAATTGGGCTGTTGCATACTTTAGTGTAACCTACTTTGGTGGTGTAATTGTTCCTGTTTTACCAGACTTCCATCCAGCTGATGTACAACACATCATCAGACACTCTGAAGCAAAAGCTGTGTTTGTATCAAACAAACACCTCCAAACTATTGAGGAACTTGAAGACTCAAATATGAAATTTGTTATTCGCCTTGATACTTTAGAAATTATTGACGAACTTACAAATCACAGCTATATGGCAAAGCTGACACAAAGAATTGCTTCAAAAGAGCTTCCAAAACCTGATGAAAATGATATGGCAGCACTTCTTTATACATCAGGAACAACAGGGCACTCAAAAGGAGTAATGCTCTCACACAAAAATCTTGTTACCAATGCTATGAGTGCCTATAAAAATGTACATATTACACAAAATGATACTTTTTTATCAATTTTACCACTTGCACATACACTAGAGTGTACGGTTGGAATGATTGTCCCTATTTTACACGGTTCAGATGTTGTCTATATTGATAAGACACCAACACCAAATGTTCTTATTAAAGCATTTTCAGTCGTTAAACCGACAATGATGCTCTCTGTTCCGCTTATTATTGAAAAAATTCATAAAAACAAGATCTTACCAAAATTTACAGGCTCGGCATTGATGCGCTTTTTATACAACATTCCTTTTATTCGTAAAAAACTCAATAAAATTGCCGGAAAAAAGCTTATTGAAACTTTCGGAGGAAGAATTAAATTCTTTGGTATTGGCGGGGCAGGTATTTCAGGGTATGTAGAAACATTTTTAAAAGAGGCAGAGTTTCCTTATATTATAGGTTATGGTCTAACAGAAACTTCTCCACTCATCGCCGGTACACGTATTGGTCATCCTATTAAAATTGGCTCTACAGGACTTCCTATGGTTGGTGTAGAGATTAAAATTCATGAACCAAACCCAAATAACGGAGAGGGAGAGATCTATGTCAAATCCCCAAGTGTTATGCTTGGTTATTACAAAGATGAGGAACAGACAAAAGAGGTTATGGACGGAGAGTGGTTTAAAACCGGAGATCTTGGATATATCGATGAAGATGGCTATCTCTTTATTAGCGGTCGTAGTAAAAATGTCATTATCGGTTCTGGAGGAGAAAACATCTATCCTGAACAAATTGAATCTATTATCAATCAACATGAAGCAGTTTTAGACTCTTTGGTTATGGAAACAGAGGGAAAACTCATTGCCAGAATACACTTAGATTATGAACTTATTGACAAACTTTTCAAAGCAAATAACACCCCTGAAAACGAGGTTAAAGAGAAGATAGACAATCTTTTAGAAGAGATGAGAAAAGAGGTCAATTCGCAGGTGGCATCTTTTTCAAAGATAACAAAATTTGTCGAGCAGATCGAACCTTTTGTCAAAACACCTACGAAGAAAATTAAACGCTATCTCTATACAGAGTAGCGTTAAAACTGCGGTTGAACGAAAGGAACAACTTGTTTTTTACGGCTTAAAACACCATCAAGCCATGCTTTGTTATTTTCTAATTTTACATTAAAAGCAGCTTCGATTTTACTTGGATCATCAGAGACAACAAGCAGTTTTGAACCCTCTTTCATAATGTCTGTCAAAAGAATTAAAACAGTATGAAGACCATTCTCCTCTTTCATCTTTTTCATATCTTCCAAGAGTTCTTCTTCACGAGGCTCTAAAACAGTGATGTCAACCATCTCTAACTGCCCGATACCTACTTTTGTACCATTCATATTGAACTCTTTGTAGTCACGCGTGTTAAGATCACGTGCGCTTGCACCATCTACTGCAGATTTTACAATAAACATATCCATTGCAAGTTTTTTATAATCTTCTATGCCTGCAATAGCCGCCAACTCTTTGACTGCTTTTGTATCTACTTTTGTACATGTCGGTGATTTAAAGATAACCGTATCACTCAAAATTGCAAGCATCATCATTCCGGCTATCTCTTTTGGAACATCTACACCATAACATCTATACATCTCATAAATTACCGTATTTGATGAGCCAATCGGTCTAATCCACGCTTCAAGCGGTGTTGCTGTAATAATATCACCAAGTTTATGGTGATCAACAATACCGACAATTGTTGCCTCTTCAAGATCATCTTGAAAATGAGGTCTATCTGTAGAATCCACAAGGTAAACTTTTTCACCTGCTACTGAAGTTTTTAATTCAGGTTCTTTGTCTGCATATCCGAATTTTTCTAAAATAAATGCAGTCTCTGCTGAAATATCACCCTGTTTTGCAGGAATATACTCTTCGTCTTCGATCTGATTTTTAAGATATGAGAGTGCTATAGCACCTATGATAGAGTCACTATCGGGATTTTTGTGTCCAAAAACATATACTGACATACTTACGTCCTTACTATTTGTAAAATTTTGGCGCCATTATACAGTTTATTGATTTAAAAGATGTAAAGAGATTTTAAAAAGCTCTGCTTTAGCAATCGGTTTTCTCAAATGACCTGCAATATTAAGACCAGTTGCTTGAAGATCACGCTTATACATACGTTCTTTCAACAAAGTGACAACAGGAGCACTGCTCATCCCTTTTATTATCTTCGCAACAGCATTATCATCTTGACTTAAAACATCAAGATCAACTAAAATCATTGAAACAGAATTTTGTTTTAATAACTCAATAGCATCTCTTGGATTATCAAAAGTAAGAACCTTTATTTTGGTATCAAAAAAAACATCCCTTAGTAGATTTCTCACGGTATGATCTTCATCAATCACCATAATAGTTGCATTCTCTGCTTGAATTACAGAAAAATCTATAGATTCAGCATTAAAGACCTCTGATGCAGCATTCAAAAGAACAACTTCTGCTTCATGGAGTGTAAACGTAAATACCGATCCTTTATTCTCTTGAGAATAGACTGTAATATCTCCATTCATCTCACGAGCAATACGTTTATTTAAGGAGAGTCCAAGTCCCATTCCTGACTCTTTTTCATTCATTATTGCACTCTCGAAAACTTCAAAAATTTTCTTTTGATTTTCTTGACTTATTCCAATACCGCTATCTGCTACAGTTAGAGAGAAATCTATAGAGTTTGTAGCAATATTCTTTTTAAGTTGCTCTAATTTTATATGTACATACCCCTGTTGTGTAAACTTTACAGCATTTTCAATAAGGTTCCGACAAATATCTTCAACTTTATCACCATCAAGAATAAGTGCATCTGGAAATTTTTCATCTATTTCAAGTTTTAAGTCAAGCCTTTTCTTTTTCGCACTCTCTTTATAAAATGCAACAAGTTTCTCTACTTTCTGCTTTAGATCTATAGGCTTTTCATGCAGTGTAAATGTTCCTTTTTGAACAGATGAGAGTTCTATCATCTCATCTATCATCTCTAAAAGTTTCTCGGCTGAACTATGAATTTTTTTCGCATAATCACCCGCTTTTGTATTTTTACTCTCTTGCATTAAATGTTGAGAAAAAAGAATGATAGATTTTACGGGCATACGTATTTCACTCTGCACATTCATTAAGAAATTGGATTTAATTTTATTAGCTTCTTGAAGAATAGATTTCAAATCTGAAATACGTTTTTCCTGTTTTTTAAGTTCCCCTTCCAAACTTTCTATTTTTTTTATCTGATCAAGTGCTACACGATTGTTTTGAGGATCATTTTTAAAAATTTTTTGAGCTTTCTCTTGATCTCGAATTTGCAATTTAAGCTTATATATTTCATCTTCTAAAACTACTATATAACGCTCCTCTTTTTTCTTATAACGTTGAAAAAAGATAATAAAAATAGAGAGTAATCCAATTACAGTTACTCCTAATATTATCACTTGTTGTTCATCCATCATTCAGCTCTCCTCTTTATTCACTTAGTGTGTTGTAGCAGCTCTTTTTTAAGATACTCTCCCGTATAAGAACCTGTTTTCTCATACGTAGCTGCCAGCTCTTCAGGAGTACCCTCGGCAATGATAAGTCCACCGCCGCTGCCCCCTTCAGGACCCATATCAATAATATAGTCGGCGTTTTTAATCATATCGAGATTGTGCTCGATGATGAGCACAGAGTTACCAAGCTCTACAAACTTATGCAGGACATTTGTCAGTCTGTCCACATCGGCAAAGTGGAGTCCGGTTGTCGGCTCATCTAAGATATAAAGCGTTTTTCCGGTATCTTTACGACTAAGCTCTTTACTCAGCTTTATACGCTGTGCCTCTCCGCCTGAAAGTGTTACGGCATTTTGCCCGAGGGTAATGTAACCCAGACCGACATCCACCAAAGTCTTCATCTTTTGATGGATCTTAGGAATGGCTTTAAAAAACTCAAACGCCTCCTCAACACTCATATTTAAAACATCAGAAATAGTTTTACCTTTATAGTAAACCTCCAGAGTCTGATCATTATATCTACGCCCTTTACAGCTGTCGCACTTGACCATAATGTCTGGTAAAAAGTGCATCTCAATCTTGATCTCACCCTCACCCTGACACTTCTCACAGCGCCCGCCTTTGACATTAAAAGAGAAGCGTGAAGCAGTATAACCACGGATCTGGCTCTCTTTTGTTTGGGCAAAAAGGTTACGGATCTCATCCATCACCCCTGTATAAGTTGCAGGGTTACTTCGTGGAGTTCGTCCAATTGGACTTTGATCAAGATAGATCACCTTATCAACATGTTCAAGTCCTGTGATCTCTACACCGGCAACTTTGTTGACTTTTCGTGCGTGATTGAGCAGTTCTCTTGCTGTTGGCAGGAGAGTTTGGAGCATCAAAGAGCTCTTTCCACTTCCACTCACACCGGTAATACAGACAAAGTTATTGAGTGGAATTTTTGCTGAAAGATTATTAATATTATTTACTATGACATTTTTAATCTCAATCCACTTCTCCTGTGGACGTCTGTAAAAATACTCTATCTTTTTACGTCCATAGAGATAGTCTGCCGTGAGTGTTTTTGCTTTTTTAAGTTTATCAAGTGTCCCGCTAAAGACAACCTCTCCACCAAACTTTCCAGCCCCCGGACCAATGTCAACAATAAAGTCGGCATTCTCGATCGTCTCTTTGTCATGCTCTACAACAATAACACTATTGCCCTTTTCCTGAAGATTTCGCAATGTTTTAATGAGTTTGAGTGTATCTCGTTCATGCAGACCTATACTTGGCTCATCCAAAACATACATTACACCAGTAAGCCCGCTTCCGATCTGTGAAGCAATGCGAATACGCTGTGCCTCTCCACCTGAAATAGTTCGTGCATCACGACCAAGAGTAATATAGCCAAGCCCGACATCATAAAGAAAAAAGAGACGCTCACGGATCTCATTTAAAATAGGCTGCGCAATTTGAGCATGCTGCTTGTCAAGATACTCAAAGTTTGCTTCATCTGCAAAGAATGCATAGGTTTTTGCTATTGGCATCTCTAAAAGTTCAGCTATGCCTTTACCTGCTACTTTTACCGCCAGAGACTCAAGACGCAGACGATTGCCGCTACAGACATCACAGACCTTCTCACTCATATAGTCCCCGAGCTCTTTTTCATCTTTAAACATATCGTAAGCAATGCGGATAATGCCGGGAAAAATACGTTTTACTTTATGCTTCTTCCATAAAAATTCCACTTCACCGACATTTCCGTGCAAAATTGCCTTTTGTTGGTAGGTTTCAAGTTCAGAATAAGGAACTGTAATATCAATATCATTTGCCTCACAAAAGCCTTTTAAGAAAGTAAAGTAATAGCCTTTGTTAAAACCATAGACAATTTTTACAGCCCCTTTTTCAATAGGCAGATCAGGATCGATAATCTTGTCAACATCAAGTGCATAACGAAGTCCCAGACCGTCACACTCAGAACAGGCTCCCTTTGGTGAGTTAAATGAAAAGGAGAGCGGTTCAAGCTCATCAAAACTGATCTTACAGTCAAAGCAGGCATTGTGTTCTGAGTAGTGGATATGTTCAGGGAGTTCCAGAACATCTGCATTTAAGATATCGATCTCAAGTTCACCGTAACTCTCTTTGAGTGCTTTTTCAACCGAAGAGGCGATACGCTCTTTGTTCTCCTCTTTGACAACCACACGGTCAATAACCACTTTGATAGTATGTTTTTTTGTCTTTGAGAGCTCTATCTCTTCATCAAGACGTACCATAACACCATCGATCATCGCACGTACATACCCTTTATGTACCAAAGACTCCAAAAGATCGGCATAACTTCCTTTGTTGTCACGAACAAGCGGAGCCATCAGAACAAGCTTTGCACCCTCTGGCAGTTTTGCTACCTCGTTGATAATGTCTGATGCCGACATCTGAGAGATCACCTTGCCACACTTGTGACAGTGCTGGATCCCCACACGAGCATATAAAAGACGCAGATAGTCATAGATCTCCGTAATGGTTCCTACCGTTGAGCGGGGATTTTTAGAGGTTGTCTTTTGATCAATGGCAATAGCGGGAGTAAGTCCGTCTATTTTATCAACATCGGGTTTGCCGACACGATCCAAAAACTGACGTGCATAGCTTGAGAGTGACTCCATATAACGGCGCTGACCCTCTGCATAGAGAGTATCAAAAGCAAGTGTCGATTTTCCACTACCACTAAGCCCTGTCATAACAATAAGCTCGTTTTTTGGCAACGTTAAGTCAATATTTTTGAGATTATTTTCTCGTGCACCTGTAATTTTGATGAGATCTTGTTTCTTGCGCAATTGTATCCTTTAAAAAAATATTCTTTTTGCTAAATAGAGTACCACAAAAAGATAAAAAAGAATTAACAGACTCTTTTGTACTTGATGAGAAACCCGCTCTTTGAGATGAATACCCAAATAGACACCAAAGAGTGAAGCGATCCCGATTGTTACACCGCTTTCATAATCAATATGCCCCTCAATTGCATGAGAAATCAATCCGGCAATTGATGAAAAAACAACGAAAAAAAGACCTGCCGATGTTGCTTTTTTTAACTTAATGTGTAAAAAAGCAACTAATATTGGTACGAGTAAAATACTTCCACCGACACCTATCGTCATACTCAACGCACCTAAAATCAAACCGATTAGCAATAAAAATGAATAGTGTAGTTCTCTCTCCTGAGCATTTTCATGTGTTTTAAAGAACATACGTACCAGTGCAAAAGTTGCAAAAGCAAAAAACATCAACTCTAAAGTTCTGTCACTTAAAAGTGCTGCGATATAACCACTTAATAAAGCGCCACAAAAACCACCAACCCCGATAATAGCAACCATTTTAATATCAAGGTTACCTTTTTTATTGTTCAAATAACTACCATAAACAGAGCTAAAAACCATCTGCACAACAGAGATTCCAATAGCAACTTTTGTCTCAAAACCAAGCATTAAAAGTAAAGGAATGAGAATGGTCCCTCCTCCCACACCGAAAAAACCGGAAAGAAGACCGACAAAAGTACCAAGTAATACAAGCTCAACCATAGCTATCCATCATTTTTTTTCGCAATTATACTCCATATTCAATAAGAAACTTCTTGCAAGAAGAGTGTTTAATTTTACTTTGTGTTTCATTCAAGTATAATCAAGCTATTATAAAATAGGAAAAAAAATGTTAGATACTATTCAAAAAGCAGCAGAAAACTTCTGTATTCATCAGATTCGCCACCCGTATCAGGTAACAGAAGGTACAACGCAAAAAAGAACACTTATTGCTTATATAGATATTGACACAGATGATAAAAAATATAGAGTTTATATCGCTTCAGATGAAAAGTTTATGCAACGTGTCTCTAAACTCCTTCTTGAAGAGGATGAGAGTGATGAAGAGACACTCAAAGATATGACACTAGAAACTGCAAACCTGATCATAGGCAGTGCAAAAGTCATAGCACAAGAGTCAAATAGAGACTCATTTACTATTGCAACGCCACAATATGAGACAACAGCTCCTTTTACTTTCGATGTAGATGAAGCAAAAACTATTCATGTTGGCGATGATGAGCTTACTATTGCAATTAAGGAAATAGATGCCAAATAAAAAGAAAGAAGAAGAGAGTTTTGACCCACAAGAGGAGCTCTCATGGATGGACTATTCAGGTATTTTGGATATGGAAGTTGAGTTTGTTGCCGATCTTGGTGAAACAGACTTAAGTGTTTATGATATTTTAAAACTTGAAAAAGGCTCAATCATTGATCTGAAAAAACCGGCCGGTGAGTCAGTTGAGTCTTATGTAAATGGACGAATACTCGGTAAAGGCGAGGTTATGGTCTATGAAAAAAATCTTGCTATTCGTATTAATGAAGTCCTTGACTCCTCCGCCGTACTTTACTACCTTTCAAAAGAGAGACTATAATGAGATATCTACTACTTTTTTTACTACCCCTTTCCCTGTTCGCTTCAAAAATTTTAAGCTACAACATCTATGATAGAACTGATCGTGTCGATCTTATGATCACATTTGATACACCCTACTCCGGTGTTATTAAACAGAGTCGTCGTAACTCAAAGATCATTATAAAATTGGAAAATGCTTCTATAGAATCACCAAAGATCAAAAAAGTTGCTTCTCGCTTCCTCTCTTCTTTAACGATTACCCCAATGCAAGGAGAGACACAAATTGTTGCTAATGTTCCAAAATCTGTAAAACTACTAGCATCAAAAACCGCAGATGGGTATGGTCTTCGCCTCCGTTTTACAGATAATGCGGCACAAAAAGCAGACAAAGCAGCAAACACACAACAGAGTAATCCTGATCTATCTAACCTTCCAACAAAAAAAGATGACAACATGGATCAAAGTTATGCTATTGTCATTGCTATTTTACTCTTAGGTATTGCTATACTTTTTTATCTAAAGAAAAAAACAACACCTGCACAATATAAACAACAAACAAAAAAAGATGAAAAAAACTCTACATGGCTTTTTAATGAGAGTACTCAAGAACAAACACATACACAAAACAGCAATGAAGTTGCAATTCGCTTTCAAAAAGCACTTGATACCAATAACAGTGTTGTTATGCTTGATTTTGGGCGAGAGAGCTATTTGGTTTTAATGGGGAATGGAAATATTCTACTTGATAAATTTCATGACAATCAACCAAAATCACAACAAGAGTTTGAGTCAATTTTACAAACACGCCATGAAGAGCTGGAACAATTTTTAAATACAAAAGAGAGAGAAGCTCCTTTTACACAAGAAAAAGAACCACTCCAAGCATATAAAGAGAGAGCTGCCTCTCTTGTTTATGGTGATGAGCAGCTTTAAAAGCGCTCATCTTTTATCTATTTTTTTCTATAGAAAGTAACTGCACCTGTATAATCACGCATATTGAAAGAACTATTTGGTGCCCCTACAGCTACAAAATTATTTGTCGTAACAATACTTTGCTTATAAGATGAAGCTATTACTGGATCTGTATGCGTAAGAAGTATCTCTTTTAAAGAAACACTATCATCATCATTAATAACATAATGATAGAGAATATCTCTTTTTTGTATCTCATCTTTATAGTATCCATAAACAGCAACAAAAAGATCTTTTCCTTGTACTGCAACATTTAAAACAGTATCACTATCAGCAAAATGCAATACGTCAACTTTATAGGCATGTTCACCAAAATAACCTATTTTATAAAGATAGACATTTTTTGCACTGTAGCTTCCTGTCGAAATAAGTAAATAATTACCATCCATTGCTACTTTATTACCAAAATTGCTTTCATATTGCTGTGAATCACTTGTAATTGTATCAACATGCTCAAAAGTTCCGTTGTCATCTTTTTTATAGAGATAGACAGCCCCTCTCCAACTACCCTGATTATAACTCAATTCAGAAGCAGCGATAAGAAGATTTTTATCTGTCACGGCAATAGAGTTACCAAAACCAGCAGGATAACGGAATGTTTGTGGTATTGTCAAAGTTTGCTCTAACGATACAGAACCATTTGTCTCAAGATTGTATAAAAAGACTTTTCCAAATGTTGAACCAGGTTCTTCAGGATAACTTGGTGCACCGACAAAAAGAGTATTGTTATGCGTTACCATCGATGCTCCAAATGCTTCATATTTAACAGGTTCAGGAGCAGTAATTTTCTCTTGAAAAGTTACATTTTTATCATTATATTTATAGACATAAAATGCACCGGCAGAACGCGTATCATTAACATCTTCCCTTGGAGCAGCTATAAAAAGCATATTATCTGTCATTGCTACACTTGAACCAAAGCTATTTGTTGCTGTTGATTGATTTGGAATTTGCACTATTTTTTCTAAAGTATCATTCAAAACTTTATAGAGGTAAGCATTGCCTCTTGAACCGACAAGAAGTGTCTCGTTGCCATCCGTTGCCAAGGAAGTTCCGAAATAGAGATTTCGTTCATTGTCTTTTACAATGCGAAGTGTCTCTTTCTCTATATATTGATGTTGTTGTAGTGTAATATGTAATGGAACCTCTTTTTCATGACCCACATCATCTGTTATTTGAACACTCAAATCATAAATATTATCTCCATTGAGATCTGAAGCATCTGCATAGAGTAACGGTTTTTTAGGCATCAATACACCTGCGTCATTAATTGTAAAATCATCAGCATCATCACCACTTAATGTGTAATGAATAGGTGGATTAACTGTATTTGCTTTGAGTGTAACAATAGGATAGACTTCATCTTCATCAAGCACTAAGGAGCTATTGATATCATTCAAAAGATATATCGTATTCTTAGGATAAAAATTTATCATATGAAGTAAGATCTGTCGATCATAAAGAAGTGTTCCATAAAGAAGATTTTGCTTATTATCACTGCCATATACTAAAATTCTTGATGCTGTTATATTGATATCTTTTTGCAATTGAAGCGAAAGGGTGTCATTACTATCTACAACATTATAAATTTTCAATAATGTACCATCTTTATTAACTAGTTTATGATTTACAAAATAACTCGGACGTGAATTATATCTTGAAGAGTATGAAAATACTCTATTCATATTCACAATTTTATCATTTTTGATTTTTGCCAAATAAGTACCACTTCGCAATGTTGTTACAGAGAGTATATCGTTACTATCTAATTTCGGATAGAGATCACACCATCGAGATTTTCCATCATTGACAATATAACTATCTGTCTCTTTAAAAGTATCATCACTGTTTTTTGTATAAAGATGTAATTGACAATTTTCTGTAATAACCATATGATCATTATTCATAACAATACGATGTCCAAAAGAGTCATCACTGTTGCCACTTGTCGAGTTACAATCTTTTGCCAATGTTTGTATAGGATGTAAATGTTTATCACTTCCTATTTTATACATAAATACATTATATAACCTAGCCTCTTCATCATTATCATCATAATAAGAAGTCGCTTTTGGAACAGCTACTATATTGTTGTACATACAGGCACGTTCTCCATAAGAGATATTTCCTAAATCAGCATCTTCTTTTTTGGACTTAGGAAAAGGTATAGAATCATACTGTTCAACACTACCATTATCTTCTATTTTGTAAAGATTCAAATTTTGATGTTCAGTATAGTTAGTATCCATATACTGACGACTAATTACAAAGGAATCACTATCTGGCGAAAAAACAAAAGAACTAGCTCTTCTACGATATGGAAATTTATGCTGAGAAAGTGGTTTTAAAGAACCATCTTGTGCTATTTTTCCAATATAAAGAGTAAGCATCTGGTCATTATCTCTATATCTTTGCACAAAATGATTTTTTGTAAAATGAGCACCTCTTAAAGTACCTCTGTGCGGAGCAATATCTAAAATTTCCAAAGGTTGCAATGCTACTTTTTGTTCTACAGGTGGGGTATCACTACTACCACATGATATAAAGAACAATGCAATAACTACGATAGATATAAATTGAAACATTATATCTCCTTTCTCTAGTGGGATAACTCAATTATAAGTCTAATAAACTTATAAAAATCTAAGGAAAGAAGGGATATTTCAAAAAAGAAAAGATTAAAGTTTTTTATTATGAGAATTCGAATTAAAACGTTCTTTTAAAAGTTTTTTCATTGTATTTATGTTTTGTATCGTGAGTTCATAGTTCTCATTCATCAACTTATTAATATGAAAAACTTCCGTTACTGTAATACCATATGGGTCTTTTTTCTCTTTCGTCTCTTTGTTATGATCATCAAAGCTGTAAAGATAGAGATTTTTACGTGTAGTCTGAATATAGTATGTGAGTACAATCTCATCTGAATGTTTCTTCTCAAGTGCAACAACAACACGCTGTTCATCTTTATATTCACCCTCTTTGATAGTAATGAATTTTTTAGCATTTGTAAGTGATAAATACCCTACATAAAATTTATTATAAAGATCATGATATCGCTGTATATTAAAATTATATAAAAAACTCATATCTATAATATGCTTTGGATGCGAACGCAGTTTTTTTGTAATCCAGCTCATAGTATTGTAATAACGAAATGGATGAAGCTTCAAAGTATGTGCTTCGATCATCTTACCTGTTTTTATCTTCTCTTTTGGTTGCAGTTTCTGCTTGTCCAACGTAGTAATATACTCTAAAACTTCTTTTGCAGAGAAAGGCTTTGTAAACCATACAGTACAATAATCAGGAAACTGCTTTACACCACTTGCACCTTCATTTAGTATGATCAAAGATTTAATAGTATAGTTTGGAAAAATGATCTCTAAAAGTGCTTTCTTCTTTCGTAAACGTTTACGTAGTTTTAAAACAGACTTTACAAGAGTCATCTCTACAAAGTAAAGTTCATTATTTTTTGTCAAAAACATTGCGTCAAATTCACTGATCTCACGAGACTTCGTTCTATAGACTATCTGCTCTTTTTCACTTATAGAGAGTGTATTTGCATAGGCTTTATGTTTTGATTGATGAAAGCCTTTGAGAATAAACTTTGTTATATAGTCGTTTTCTTCTGCATAACGCAGTAATTTTTCATAGAGAAAATTTTCATACACTTCACCTTCAAAAGAACGATAAGAACTTAAATAAGAAGGATCCTCTGTATCAATCCCTTTTTTAATTAAAGAGAGAAGATGTTTAGTATTATAGACATAATGAAAAAGATTATCTGCGATATCATCTTTTTCAAGGTTTTTAATCGATTTTGATATTATTAAGGGGTTCATGCTAACTCTGCTTTACTAAAAAAATTATCTAATATATCACGAAATTCTAAAACATCACTCACTGTATTAATTTGATTGCGAAGAGCTGAAGCACCTCTGTAACCTTTTGAGTAGGTATGCGTATGCTTTCTAAAAAGAATAGCACCATAATCACCATAGAACTCTATCATTGTATCAAAATGTTCCATAATAATTTTATGCTTTAAAGCAAGATCAACATGCTCTTCTCCACTGCGAAGTTGATGAAAGATCCACGGTGCGCCAACAGCACCTCTTCCTATCATCACACCATCTGCTCCGGTATGTTCCAAGACCCATTTTGCCTTTTCATAAGAGTCTATATCTCCATTTGCAATAACAGGAATATGAACAGCTTTTTTAATCTCTGCAATAGCATCATAATCAACAGGTGCTTTAAATTTTCCCGCTCGTGTTCTTCCATGTACGGCAAGAAAATCTGCACCGCTATCTTCAACAACTTTTGCAATATCAACATGATTTTTCTCTTCAAAACCAAGACGAATTTTTACAGAAGTAAGCTCTTTGTTAGAAGTCTCTTTTATAGTCTTAATAATATCACCCATAAGCGGTAAATTAAGAAGAAGTGAACTACCACTGCCATGACCAACAACTTTTGGTACAGGACAACCACAATTGAGATCAATAATATCTATACCATCTTGTTCATTTAATACTTCTACAGCACGTTTTACAATATCTACATCACTCCCTGCAATTTGAACAGAATAAGGATCTTCTAGTGGAGATTTTTCAAGCATATGAAGTGTTTTTTGAGAACCGTGAGCAAGAGCATTTGAGCTAAGCATCTCACTCACAGTTAAATCTGCTCCAAATTTTTTAACAACACTACGAAGTGGAAGATCTGTAAAGCCCGCAAGAGGGGCTAATACATAAAGAGGATTGTCAAAGGAGAGGTTTTTGAGCATATTTATACGAAAAGTGAAATACTGTAATTTTTACCACACTCTTTTAAAGTACGATATGCTCTATAGTTTTCATACTCACCCGGTTGTGCATTTTGAAGAATTTCATCTGCTAAAGAGAGCATTTCAAGGTCAAATAGTGTATAGAGATATGCATCCATAACATCATCATGATTCTCATTACTTAAAGTCTCAAAGAGTTTCATTCTTTGTTCAGGATTAAGCCCTACTTCTGAGAGTTTTTTTGCTAACTCCATATAGTCCTCTTTAGAGAAGTCTAATTTTTTTAACAATTCAAAAAGCTCATTATTTGAGATAGTGATCGTATGTAAATCAGAGTTGATACGATTAATAATTGTATAAAAAGCCTCTTTAGTCAAAAATGTTTTATATTTCATAATATTTTGAACAGATGCAGTTTTTACATACTCTTTATAAATATCTTTACAAAGACCTTCAGCATATTTTGTACAGTTAGAGAGAATATCTACCGCAGCAATTTCACCTTTTTGAACTCTGTTTTTCTCATTTTGAATAACCAAAGGATTTTCAGGACGTAAATTAAATGGTCTAAGATCCACAACATGTCCTCTTTTAACATCTTCAATCATTCTAAGAACTCTATCAATTTTTTCATTACCGGTAAGACCTAAAAGCTCTGCATTTGGTAAAATTGTACTCTTTTCTAACAGTGTACCAAGCAGTTTATATCTATCTGTTTTAAATGTATAACTTCTACTTTTTTTACCAAGAAATGCATCAATAACAGCATCAATAATTTTTGAAAAATCTTTCTCGTATGCACGGAGTCTGAAACTACCGAGCATTGAATAAAATGCCATATGAAAAACACTTGCCAAATAGAGTACAACAAGTGGTAATACTACCCATATTGCAACTGACAACGATGGGAGAGGAATGCCAAAAAAGTCCATCCCCATACTATCATGACTAACATATGCATAAACATACCAACCAACTAAAGCTATCCATATAAACGCGGCTATTGAGTATCTTTTAATATACATTTTATATTCCTTACTTAGATTTCTCTGCTATTTCTCTACAATCTATGCAGTAAACAGCATGAGGTTTTACTTTCAAACGTTGAAAACCGATATCATCTTCACACATTTCACAAATACCATATTCGCCATTTGCAATTTTTGTAAGTGCTTTTTCGATCTCTTCTAACTCTTGCATCTGTTGTTCAACAATTGCACTCTCAACCATAGAGTTGTTATTTACTGAAGCATGATCACCTTCATCACTTAGTTCCAAATTATTGAGTTGACTTAACTCACTGTTTACACTATTAATATTTTTTTGAATCTGTTCTTTACGACTCTGTAATATCTCTTTAAAATAATTTAACTCGCTTGCCTGCACGTATGCTTTCCTTATTTATGATATGGGTGATTACTCAAAATGGAGAAACCTCTATAAATCTGTTCTAATAAAACAGCTTTTGCTATTTTATGACTCATAGTAATTTTTCCAAGACTTATGACACGATCACTTCTTTTTAAAAAGTCATCTTCAAAACCATAAGCACCACCTATAAAAAATTTCACGGACATTTTATCATTTAATAGCTTACTAAATTCAAAACTGTCAATAATTTTTCCATCAGGATGTAAAGTTATACAAAAATCTTTCCCAATATAAGCTTCTAAAGCCTTAGTATATGCCTTTTGAGCAGCTTCTGGGGAAATTGTGTGTGCTTTTGTTACATCTTTGGTAAAAATTTCAGTATCTTTGACTTTTGCAAAGCGACTTATCATTTTTTCTAATTCTTTGTAAAGAGGGTCATAGATTGTTTTCTCTTTTTTAGCAATTGAGACAATTTCAATCTTCATTTAAGTAATCCACTTCCAATAACATGATATGTTACATTTTCAAATTGATCATTCAATTCAACACCGCCAATCGCGGCCACATAATGTTTAGAGAGTTTTGCTATTGCATCCAACTCTTCACCCAAAACAGATGTAATATCTACTTTTGTTGTTGTTGCTCTGTATGCGCCCAATCCAATATAGTTCAAATCCATATCATTTGCTTCAAGAACCTCTTGCTCATTATGTGTAGAGATACCTAATATTTTATCATTCCCAATTACATTTCTTAAAATTGTAACAGCTTTTGAAATATTTGGATCTATTTCACGAAGATCTTCTTGACCGACATGCACACCATCACAAAACTCAATAAGTTCATAAGCATCATTCACGATTAAAAAACCATCATATATTTTTCGGATAGCAATTAAAGATTTTTTGATAGAGGCAATATCTGCATTTTTTGCGCGATATTGAATAATTTCTGCTTTATGTTCAATAGCTTTTGCCACAAAGGCATCTATAGAGACACCTTTGGATATAAGCATATCTTGATCACATAAAGCATATAAACGCATATTAATCGTTTGTCATTAATACTAAAAGATCAGCAAGCGTTTTTTTGAGTTCATTACGATTTACGATCATATCTATAGAACCTTTTTCAAGTAAGAACTCTGCACGCTGAAAACCTTCTGGTAATTCTGAACCAATAGTCTGTTCAATTACACGTGCTCCTGCAAAACCAACAAGTGCTCCCGGTTCTGCAATAATAATATCACCAAGGTTTGCAAATGATGCAGAGACTCCACCCATTGTAGGATCTGTTAATACGGAGATAAAAGGAAGACCAGCATTAGAAAGTTTACCAAGAGCTGCTGATGTTTTACTCATTTGCAATAATGAGAAAGTTGATTCTTGCATTCTTGCTCCACCAGAAGCAGAAAGTATAACAAGACCCTCTCTGTTTTTAATAGCACGATTCACAGCACGGACAATCTTCTCGCCCTCTACAGATCCCAAAGAACCACCCATAAAAGCAAAATCAAAGATAACAAGTTGTACCGGTGTTCCATTCATTTTACAGCTACCTGCAACAACAGAAGATTTTCTTCCTGTTTTTGCTTCACTCTCTTCTAAACGTTTTTTATAACTTTTTTTATCAGTAAATTTCAATGGATCTACTGGTTCTAAAGAGGCATCAAATTCTAAAAAAGTACCTTCATCGGCCAATAGTTTTATACGCTCTTTGACACCAATACGAATATGATAGCCACATTTTGGACATACATAATTTTGATTTTCAACCTCTTTATAGTACATTAAAGAGTGACAAGATTTACATTTTATCCAATGTGAGCCCGGCTCTGCTTTTTCAGGTTGTTTATTATCAAATGTTTTTGTAAAGAGGTTTAATAAATTCAAAAAAATATCCTTATATTGTAATCGTGCATATATTATAGCAAATTTATTTTAAAAGTTCGCATGCAATACTTCTTGCCGCTTCTCGTCCATCATACGCAGCCGTTACAACAAGATCTGCTCCACGGAAACAGTCTCCTCCGGCATAAATACCCGATGTTGTTGTTTCATGCGTCTCTTCATTAACAACAATACCACCCCAACTATTCGTTTCAATACCGTTTTCTGCCAAAAATGAAGGTACCGCTGGATTAAAGCCAAGAGACATGATAATAACATCAGCGTTCACACGATATTCACTCCCTTTAATCTCTTCCATTTTTTGACGTCCTGATGCATCACGAGCACCTAATGTTGTTTTTATTACTTCAACAGCAACAGCTTTACCGTCATCATTCAGAATAATCTCTTTTGGAGAGACTAAAAATGTAAAATCAACACCCTCTTCCATAGCATTTTTATACTCTTTTTTACTTCCAGGCATATTTTTTTCATCACGACGATAGAGACACATAACAGATTTTGCACCCTCACGTTTTGCTGTACGAAGACAATCCATTGCCGTATCTCCACCACCGATCACAACAACATTAAGATCTTTAAAATCAAACTTTTTATCATAAGAGAGTTTGAAATTTTTTCTCTGAATTGCCGTTAAATAATCCATTGCTTTATAAACATTTGGAGCTTTTTCACCTGATATACCTGCTAATCTTGCTTTTGTAGCACCAACACCAATAAACATAGCATCATGCTCATTTGCTATATCTTCAAAAGGCATATCTTTTCCAACTTCACAATTAACTACAAGCTCCATACCAGCCTCTTGCAAGAGACGAATACGGCGTTCAACTACTTTTTTATCAAGTTTAAAGTTTGGAATACCATATGTTAAAAGTCCACCTGCACGGTCACTTCTTTCATACATAGTAACGGCAATACCACTTCTTAAAAGATATGTAGCGACTGAGAGTCCTGCGGGACCACTTCCGATAACTGCTACTTTTTTATCTGTTGTAATACCAGGAAATTCCGGTTTATAACCCGCTTTAAAACCAGCTTCAGTGATGTGTGTCTCAACTGAACCGATAGTAATAGCACCATGACCATCATTTAAAGTACAATCTCCTTCACAAAGTCTATCATGTGGACATACTCTTCCCATCACTTCAGGAAATGGTGAAGGCTCATTGGAGAGTTTGAATGCAAACTCTAAATCTTTTTCACTGACTGCTTTTAACCATTGTGGAATGTAGTTATGAAGCGGACATTTATTCAAACAAAAAGGATCACCACATTGAATACATCTGTCACTCTGCGATGCAGCTTCATCACGATCAAAGAGTTCATAAATTTCACCAAAATCTTTTGTTCTTTCAACAACAAGTCTCTTTTTCGGATCTGTTCTTTCCGTTGTTAAATACTCTCTCATTATTAATCTCCATTCTCTAGGTTAAGCGGTAATTTTGTTAAATTTTTCGGTTTTACTAACCAGAAGTTTCTCACTTCCACTCTAAAGTTTTCAAGTAGATCCTGTGCTTTTTTACTACCTGTTTCTACAACATAATCTTTTAAGAGTCGTTTGAGGTAGTGACGCGCCTCATCACCCTCATCAGTATCAATTCTTACAGCTTCAATCAGTTCACCATTTACATTTTCAATAAATGTATGATCTTCATCATATACAAAACTGATACCACCTGTCATACCTGCACCAAAGTTGATACCTGTACGTCCGAGAATAACAACAACACCACCAGTCATATATTCACAAGCATTATCTCCCGTTCCTTCAACAATAGCAAAAGCACCAGAGTTTCTAACTGCAAAACGTTCACCTACGCTACCTGATACATAGAGTTTACCACCGGTTGCACCATACAGACATGTATTTCCACCGGCTGAATATATTTCACCCTCATTTTTAGACGTGATAATAATTTTACCACCATGCATACCTTTACCGATGTAATCATTTGCCACACCTTTGAGGTAAATAGAGACACCATTGATCAAAAATGCACCAAGTGCCTGACCGGCAACACCGCTAAGTTTGATCTTAATTGTATCTGGTTTCAATCCTGCATCACCATAGAATTGTGCAATTTCTCCTGAAATTCGAGCACCAAAACTTCTATTTAAGTTACAGATTTTACTCTCTATAAGTATAGGATGTTCAGGATGTTTAATAGCAGCATATGCCTCTTTGAGAAGCTCTTGCTCATAAGCATTATCATCAAAAGGAGGATTAAACGGTTGTTGATGTGTATTTACACCATCCTCTTTATGAAGTACAGCAGAAAAGTCAAATTTCTGTGCAAAATCATCCTCTTTTGCTTTTAATAGATCAACACGACCAATCATCTCTTCCATAGTTCTGTAACCAAGTTGTGCCATAATAGCTCTTACATCTTCAGCAAGCAGTGTAAAGAAATTAATAACCTGATCAACATGTCCTTTAAAGAAATCTTCACGCAGTTTTTCATTTTGTGTAGCAATACCCACAGAACATTTATTTACATGACAGATACGAAGCATTTTACAACCTACGATCGTAAGAACACCTGTACCAAATGCATAAGACTCAGCACCTAAAAGTGCAGCTTTTACAACATCAAGCCCAGTTTTAAGTCCACCATCTGTTTGAAGCTCAACCAAGCCACGAAGGTTGTTAGCTTTAAGAGCATTGTGTGCTTCAGAAAGTCCTAACTCCCATGGATTACCCGCGAACTTAATAGATGTAAGTGGAGCAGCACCAGTACCACCGTCACCACCAGAGATGATGATCTTATCTGCATACGCTTTTGCAACACCTGCTGCAATCGTTCCAACACCAACAGTAGAAACGAGTTTCACAGCAACACGTGCTTTAGGGTTTACCTGCTTCATATCAAAAATTAGTTGTGCCAAATCTTCGATCGAGTAGATATCATGGTGTGGTGGAGGTGAAATAAGTGTAACACCCGGAACCGTATGACGAAGTTTACCAATAAGCGGTGTAACTTTATGTCCTGGAAGCTGTCCACCCTCACCCGGTTTTGCACCCTGAGCAACTTTAATCTGGATCTCTTCAGCTGAACGAAGATAAGCCGGAGTTACACCAAAACGACCCGATGCAACCTGCTTGATTTTTGAAACTCTTTCAGTTCCAAAACGAGCTTTATCTTCTCCACCCTCACCAGAGTTTGACTGACCGCCAATTCTGTTCATCGCAATAGCGATAGTCTCATGTGCCTCCGGTGAAATTGAACCAAGAGACATTGCTGCTGATGCAAAACGTTTAAAAATAGCCTCTTTTGGTTCAACCTCAGAAATATCAATCGGCTCTCTGTCTGATTTAATCTCCAAGAAGTCACGGATCATTTTCAGTCCACGACCCTCTACAAGTTTCTTCAATGTTGCGAAATCTTCAGGTTTTCCACTCTCTGCCATTCTATGAATAGCATGAATAACTGCAGGACCGAAATCATGGTGTTCTTGACCTGTATAGAATTTATAAAAACCACCAATGTTGAGTGGGAAGATCTTTTTAAATCCATCATTTTTAAATGCTGATTTATGATAATTTTCAAGTCTTTCATCAATATCTTCATATGTAAGTCCAGGAACAACAACATGAGAAGATTCAAAACACTCTTCAACTATCTCACGACTCAATCCCATAACATCAAAAAGACCTGAATTTCTATAAGATGCAATTGTAGCAATACCCATTTTAGACATAATTTTCAGAAGTCCGCCATTGAGTGCAGTATGCACTGATTTTAGTGCTTCTGGAATTGTTATTTTATTATTCTTTTTACGTTGAAGCTGGTTGATAGCTGTAGCAAAAAGTAAGTTTGGATAAATTGCACTTACACCATACCCTATTAAAACTGCCGCAGAGTGTGAATCAACAACTTCTCCCGTAACTGCAATCATAGAGACTAAATGACGCACTTTTGCATTTAAAAGAGCAAAATTGACACGCCCGACCGCCATTGCCATTGGAATTGTTTTATTTTTTTCATTAAATTCGGCATCATCTAAAATAACAATACGAGTACCTTTGTTTTTTACAGAGTCAATCACCTCTTCTACAAGTTTATCAAGTGCATCACGAAGTGTACCGCTATAAGCTGTAGAGAAAGTATCATTTTTATAAAAACTTTGATATGAAGGTGACTTTTCATCTCCAAAAGATTTTAATACTTCCAATTTTTCACGTGTTATAATTGGAGAAATTGATTTAAGTCTATGCGCGTGTGAAGGGATCTCATTTAAGATATTGTGAACTTCACCAAATCCCGTATTTAAACTCATAACAACTTTTTCACGAATAGGATCAATTGGTGGATTTGTCACCTGAGCGAATTTTTGTTTAAAAAAGTCTGTAAAGTTTCTCTGTTTATCAGAAAAAGCAGCCATTGGTGTATCATCACCCATTGATCCTACAGCCTCTTTTCCATCAAGAATCATAGGCTCAATTACCTGTTCTACTATCTCTTCTGTAATATTATAATATTTTTGTTTACGAACCAAAGTATCTTCTGGCATTGCTTCAGCTTCACTGTACTGTTCTTCAACATGCTCCTGAAGATAGATCATATGTTCATTCAACCACTTCATATATGGGTTTGAAGATTTTAGATAATCATCAATCTGATCTGATTTGAGTACTTTTCCATATTTAAGATCAAGACCAAGCATCTCACCAGATTGAAGACGTCCACGCTCTTTAATCTCTTCTTCTTTAATATCAACAACACCATATTCAGATGCAATAAGAAGGTTGTTATCATGTGTAATAATATATTTTGAAGGACGAAGACCGTTACGATCAAGTGCACAACCGATATAACGACCATCTGTTACAGAGAATGCCGCCGGACCGTCCCATGCTTCAAATACAGTTGAGTAATACTCATAAAATGCACGAAGTTCCGGATCCATATGTGGAGCATTCTGCCATGCAGAAGGAATAAGGGCACGAACCGCTTTAAAAAAGTCCATACCATTTACAAGTAAAAACTCTAAGAAGTTATCTGCTGATGCAGAATCCGAAGAACCCGGTTGTAAAATAGGAAGCAATCTCTCTATCTCTTCAGCAGAAAATACTTCTGATGTAATAGACTCTGACTTAATAGCTACATTAATACGGTTTCCTTCAACAGAGTTGATCTCACCATTATGTGCCACAGCACGGAAAGGTTGCGCCAAACGCCACTCAGGAAGTGTATTGGTTGAAAATCTTTGGTGAAAGAGTGAAAAAGAGATTTTAAACGCTTCATCTTGCAGATCTTCATAGAATTCCTTAATATGCGTAGGCATAACAAGCCCTTTATATGAAAGAACTCTACTACTCATAGAAGCTATATAAAAATCTCTATCAGATTCTAACTGATGCTCTGCTTCTTTACGAGAGAGATACAAAAGTGCATCAAATCTATTTGTAGCCATAATAGAGTTTGGAACAATAAAGAGTTGAATAATATTTGGAAGTGACTCTAAAGCTTGTGCACCTAAAGCATTTGTATTTACCGGTACTACACGGCGAAGAACAACTTTAAGATCATTATTTGCACAGATCGCTTCAATGACATCTAAGTGTTTTAAATCTTTTGTAAAAACAGAAGCAACTGCAAACTGATTTGCAAGTTCCACACCATTTTCTCGTGCCTCTTTACGAATAAACTCTTCAGGCATAGAGAGTAAAAGTCCACTACCATCTCCTGTTTTTCCATCTGCCGCTACAGCACCACGGTGCATCATACGTTCCAACGCAGTAATAGCATCATTTAGAACCTTGCGTGAAGGTTTGTTGTCAATATTTGCAACAAGACCAAAACCACAGTTATCTTTAAACGATCTTAATAAATCATGATGTTCAACCATTTTCACTCCCAAATTTTCAAATTTATGTAAAAAAAATTACAATTTAATCTCTTTTTAAAGAAACTTAGTCTATTTAGACAAAGTAAATGAATTATACTGTTTTTTAGTTTAAGTAAGTATAATTTTATAAAAAATATCTATAATTTTTCGTAAAAATGGGAATAAAGGAAGCATTTCGTGAAAGGTTTTATTGTAAATCTTAATCGTGTAAAAGAAGAAGATTTAATAGTTACTATTTTATCACGGAACAACTTAGAGACACTTTACAGATTTTATGGAGCACGCCATGGAGTGATTAATCTTGGCTTTTTAATTGACTATGAGATCGAGCCATCTTCAAAAAGTACTATCGGACGACTCAAGGATGTAATACACATCGGCTATAAATGGATCAACAATCATCAGCAACTCTATCTTTGGCAAAATTTTTGCGGACTCTTTTATAAGCATCTCAAAGATGCGCAAGATCTTGGAGATTTCTATTTTGATCTTTTAGAAAATGCTTCACAAGAGTGGAATAGACAAAATCCAAAACGTGTCGCTATAGAAAGTTATGTAAAACTCCTTGAACACGAAGGACGACTCCACAAAGACATGCACTGTTTTTTATGCTCACGTAAAATTGAAGAGCCACAACTTTCACTCTTACGTGCATTTTTACCGACACATCAACACTGTTCTCACACCTATCCTCTTCATATAAAAGCTCTTCAAGAACTCTATGAAAACAAATCTTCTCTCTTTTTGAATGATCAGGAGATTGAAAGACTCTGGGAAATTTTAATGGAGGGACTCTAACAACTCTTTTTGCATTTATTATATTCAACTATCATTCCATGAAACAGAGCATAAACATTAAAGAGCTCATTTTTTTGAAAATGGTGCTGTAAATCATCTTCTAAAAAATCTTTATAGGCCTGATAGTTTTTCAACTCTACAGAGTAACTCTTTAAAAGCCTTTTAGTATATGTATCGACAACCATCTCCGCACGAAAACAACCATAACATAAAATGGCATCAGCACTCTCCTCGCCTATTCCTTTTTGTTCTAAAAGCCACGATCGTGTAACACTCTTTTGAAAATTTTTAAAAGTGTTAAACTCTTTTTTAATATTGCTTGCTATCTGCAGCAGTCTTGGTGCTTTTTGATTGTAAAAACCACTCGGTCGTATCTTCTCTTTGAGTTCCTCTTCGTTTAATTGTAAAAAGCTCTCAAGTGTTAAAAATCCCTCTAAATTAGCTAGTGATTTTTCAACATTACGCCAAGTTGTATTTTGTGTCAATACAGCACCAATTACCACTTCAAACTCTCCCGCATTTGGCCACCAGTATTGTGGTGAATTCTGCAGAAGATCCATTGCCTCAAGCTTTTTATAAAGAGTAAATGCAGTTATTGACACAGACAATTGCTAACAGGCTCTCTTTTTTGCCACAAGTGAAGCCACACGGGTCTTTTCTCCACGTAAATTAATATCTTCCCGTTCTTCATAGTATATAATATCAAGACTAATAAAAGCATGGAGAAGCTCATTTTTACGCAAAAGATACTCAGGGTTTTGCGGATTATCAAAATCACCATGCGCTATGATAAAGGTCTCAAATATCACAAGACCATCAGGACGCAACGCCTCTTTGATCTGATGATAAAAACGGCGATTGAGATAGTTCATATTTATAATGAGATCGTATTTGTTTTTTTCTAAATTATACGCATCGAGATCAACTTCTATTTTGTGAATTTTTGCATCATCTCTTACACGGGAAAGTGCATAATCACTCAAATCAAGAGCATCAACCTCAAAGCCCTTATCGGCTACAAAGTGAGTATTTCTCCCCTGCCCGCATGCAATATCAAGTGCATACCCGACATTTGCCTCACCAATATACTTCTCTATTATAGGCTCAACATAATCACGAAACGGCTTCTCTTGGTACCTTTTATTCCAACGCTCTTTATCACTTTGCATATT
>Ga0256828_1000236_pt1 | contig 37983 bp, 34 predicted proteins | sample CV88metaG_FD_185993 | JGI IMG/M metagenome (GOLD analysis project Ga0256828, IMG submission 185993) | Hydrothermal vent microbial communities from East Pacific Rise, Pacific Ocean - CV88 | ecosystem: Environmental > Aquatic > Marine > Hydrothermal vents | place: Pacific Ocean: East Pacific Rise...
GTTTTTTATAAAAAATAAAAAAGGTTGCTTTTTATTAAAAGCTTTTGTTACAATCAAGAAAAAAAGAGTCCTCTATGGCATATTCAGACCAAACCAAATGGAATCAACGCTATCAAAACAATCCTATTCCCAATCAACCTATTGAAATTTTAAAAAAAGCCCTACCTCTTATAGAGGGAAAAAAAGCTTTAGATATAGCGTGTGGAATGGGTAGACATAGTATCTATTTAGCAAAAAAAGGATTTATTGTTGATGCACTGGATATCAGTTCCGTAGCCATTGCACAATTAAAAGGAGAACAGAATATTTTTCCTATTTGTATTGATTTTGATAAAGAGAGACTTCCTCAAAAAAAGTATCACCTTATTGTGTGTAGTTATTTTTTAAAACGCTCTTTATTTCCTCAAATCATTCAAAGATTGGAGAATAGAGGTATTTTAATCTATGAGACATTTATCTCTCATCCTCAAAATGAACAAACCCCCTCAAATAGCTCTTTTCTTCTAAAAGAGAATGAACTATTTGAAGTATTCTCTCCTACTTTAGAGATTCTTTTTTATAAGGAGTATTGGGACAAGACAATGAAAGGTAACCGTATGTATAAAGCCTCTCTCATTGCTCAAAAGAAGCATTAACGAATGGTTACTTTTGTTCCTTGTTTCACCTTTGAAAAAACTAAAGGGGCAATATGTTCAGGAAGGCGAATACAACCATTTGTTCCAGGGTAACGCTTAATATACTTACTTGCATGTAAGCCAATCCCTGAACTGGTTAATCGCATCCAATGCTTTAACGATGCACCAACATACCGAACCCCTTTCCAAGAACCATGATATTTACGTCTATCTCCATGATAAATCTTTTTACCATTTCGATAAATATCACCAAAAATAGTGGAACGTTTATTGGCTAATTTTTCACGAATACGATAGGTACCAAGTGGTGTATGTTTATCACGATAAATTTTGGTATTAGGTTCAAACTTCTTTTTTGCTCCTGTGGTACAAGGTGTATCTAATGCAATTTCTCCTCCTACTAACAAGCGTAAACGTTGTTGATGCACATCAATTTGTATTTGAGTATTATGTTTATCTGCTAAAGAGAGAAGTCGACTATTTTTAAAAACCTTATAACTTTTTCGGAGATTCACATGTTGTTTAAAGAAGTGATAACTTCTCTTTGAGTGATGTTTTTGAACAGGTGAACACTTTATTCCTTTAGAGAGACGTGCTAAGTGATATTTTGTCTTTCTTCCAACATATCCCTCAACAGGAGAGATATGATACTGTTTTTGAAACAATATAACAGCCTCTTTTGTCTTCTCTCCCCATTTCCCATCTAACTTTAAAGGTGTCAACCCCTTGACTCTCGCATTTAATACTCTTTGTAAATTGACAACCTCATCATGATAATTAGAACACTCTTGTGTCTGTGTTTTTTCACACATATCTGCATAGTCTTGAAATGATTGCTTTGCCGAAAGATAATTAGCTCCCCACATTAATAAGCTATAAAATAAAAATTTCCTCATACACCATTTTCCTCCTTTGTTCTTTTAACTATTTTAACTACTTAAACTAAAGATTATATAAAGTAAAAAGAGAATGCACCCATCAACGCACCCAATACACCACCCCAAACAACCAACCAACCTAAATGTTCGTGAATCAACTCTTCGACTAATGCTTTCACCATCTGAGGGGTTAATGTCTCTAAATGTTGCCCAATTAATCTCTCTAAACTTTCACTAAAATGCTCTACACTAAGATTTTCTCTCACACCTTTTTCTAAATTCTCTTGAAAATCTTTACTTTGTACTAAAAGAAGGATACTCTCTTGTAATTTTTTCACAAAAGGCTCACGTAACCCTTCTAAAGCCTCTTCTCCACCAAACATACTAATTGCACCACCAAACTTAGACTGCATCACTGTTTTAGACAACGCATCAAAAGCAGGAGAGAAATCTGTTTTTTGAATGATAGGTTCAAGCTTTAACTCTAAAGGGTATGCTTGAATGAATGATTCTAATTGAGAAGGAGAAAAGAACTCTCTCATCACCATTTCATGAATTGCTCTCTTAAAATGGGTGAAATTACGTTCAATGACACCAGAACCATATAAAAAAGGTACTCTCTCAAAAAGCATATGAATAGCCAACTGATTGGTCACAGCCCCAGAAAGTGCAAATAATCCCATTAACCTTAACATCTCTGCACCTTTAAATGCTACACTATAAGAGAGTATCACCACACTCAATGCCAATAGGTTTGTTATCCATACTTTATTCATTACGACTCCTTTAAAAAAGGAAATCATACTCCATTCAAACTAAATCTTTTCTAACACACCTCTCTTCCCTCTTAGGTCAGCCACTCCTCATGGGAATATTGATAAAATCCATCAAAAAGGCTTCTTTATGATGTGGTTATCCAATGCTATTGATAAACTCTCTTTCTATACTGGTCGACTCTCTTTCTTAAGTGTATTTCTTTTAGCACTTCTTGTTTTTTATGATGCCTCTATGCGTTATCTTTTCTCTGAAGGCTCTATTGCACTACAAGAGCTAGAGTGGCATCTCTTTGACCTTATCTTCTTATTAGGGTTTAGTTATACCCTCAAAGAGGACAAACATGTACGTGTTGATATCTTTTTTGAAAAATTTACACAAGAGACACAACACCTTATTCACATCTTTAGTATGATACTTCTTGTCATACCCTTCTCTCTTTTTTTCATTGAAAATAGCTATGCTATGGTTACACAATCTTACATTCAACAAGAAATATCCTCTAATCCAGGTGGATTATCTCATAGATGGATAATTAAAGCTTTTCTTCTTCTCTCTTTTACTCTGATTCTTCTACAAGCTTTCAGTGAAATCATACAGAGCCTACAAAAACTCTCTTCATATCGAAGACTCTTCTACTATGGGTCACTGATTACACTGCTACTGGGAGCTACCTATATTGCTTGGTATCACCATATGGCTTTTCTTCTTGACCCCATTTTACTCCTCTTTCTTTTAACACTGACCCTACTTCTTCTTGGTTTTCCAGTTGCCTTTGTTTTTGCAGGTACAGCCCTCTTTTTTACCCTTATTGCTGATGAAATCTCCTTAGATACCTTACAGATGCTTCCTTATCGAACCTATGGTATTATGACCAATCAAACACTCATGGCTATTCCTCTCTTTATCTTTATGGGACTGATTCTAGAAAAATCTAAGATGGCAGAGGGACTCTTAATGAGTATGGGAAAACTATTTGGTTCCATACGAGGAGGATTAGCTATCTCTGTTGTCTTAGTTGGGGCTATATTGGCTGCTAGTACAGGTATTGTGGGGGCTTCTGTTGTCATGATGAGTCTTATTGCACTCCCTCTTATGTTAAAACAAGGCTACTCTCATACCCTTGCAACAGGAAGTATTGCAGCATCTGGAACGTTAGGACAACTCATTCCCCCCTCAATTGTCTTAATTGTCTTAGGAGACCAGATGCACTTAAGTGTAGGAGACCTCTTTCGTGCAGCTGTTGTACCAGGCGTTCTTCTGATTGCACTTTATATTCTCTATATTCTTATTTTTGCCTACTTCTCTCCTAAGAGTGCACCAGCTATTCCTACACAAGAAGCCTATTCTAAGATTTTAAAAGATGCCCTCAAAGAGATGTTTCCTCCCCTATTACTCATTACCGTTGTCTTAGGCTCTATCTTTGCAGGCATCGCTTCCCCTTCTGAGTCAGCTGCTATTGGTGTCTTTGGTGCTATACTCTTAGCCTCTATGAATGGGGTACTCTCGACTTCCCTACTCACCTATGCAACCAAAGAGACAACAAAACTCACTTCAATGATTTTTATGATTCTCATTGGTGCTACGGCATTCTCTTTAGTCTTTAATGAATTAGGTGGTGGTGAGATAGCGTTAGCATTCTTTTCACAACATATAGAGAGTCCTTCTCACTTTATCTTGCTTACCATGTTTGTTATCTTTTTATTGGGATTTTTTATCGATTTTATTGAGATTGCTTTTGTTGTTGTACCTATTTTAGTACCTATTGTAGCACACTTTGGTATTGACCCTATCTGGTTTGCACTCTTAATTGCAATGAATCTACAAGCATCATTCTTAACACCACCTTTTGGTTTTGCACTCTTCTATCTTAAAGGTGCAGCACCAAAAGAGGTTTCAACCTATGCTATCTATAAAGGTGTACTACCCTTTATCTTTTTACAATTGATAGCCTTAGGAATTCTCATCTATTTTCCTGAACTCATCTACCTCTTCCAAGAGAAATAAAGTAGAGATAAAGAGCCTTCTATACTAAAGGCTCTCTCTTGGGTCAACAATTTTTCCTGCAATTGCACTTGCAGCTGCTACGGCTGAGTTTGCAAGATAAATTTCTGATGTTCTCGCACCCATACGTCCAACAAAATTACGGTTTGTTGTCGCAACACAACGCTCACCATCACCTAAAATTCCCATATATCCACCTAAACATGCACCACATGTTGGATTAGAAACAACAGCACCAGCGTTAATAAGAATATCCATAAGCCCTTCGTGTTGTGCTTGAAGTAAAATCTTCTGTGTTGCAGGTGTAATAATCATACGTGTGTGTTTAGCTACACGTTTACCCTCCATAATCTTCGCTGCAATACGAAGGTCTTCAATACGCCCATTGGTACAACTTCCAATCATCACTTGGTCAATTTTTAAATCATCCTCTACGGCTTGTTCTACACTCTTACCATTACTTGGAAGGAATGGGTAGGCAATCACAGGTGAGAGGTTTGCCATGTCAATCGTAATCTCTTGACAATAGGTTGCATCTTCATCTGAGTAGTGAAGTTTAGGTTCACTTCTAAGCCCACCATTCGCCTCTTTTCTCTCCTCTAAATAGGCTTGAGAGATAGCATCTACTGCAAAGATACCACTCTTTGCTCCTGCTTCAATTGCCATATTACACATAGAAAATCTATCTGCCATCTCTAGATATTGTACACCCTCTCCTGTAAACTCAATCGCTTTATAGAGTGCGCCATCTACCCCTAAAATACGAATCAACTCTAAGATAATATCTTTTCCATAAATATGTTTTCCAGGTTTACCCACAAGATTAACTTTAATAGACTCAGGTACTTTAAACCAATTCCCACCCGTAATAATAGAAAAAGAGATATCCGTACTTCCCATACCTGTACTAAAGGCACCCAATGCACCATGGGTACAGGTATGACTATCTGCACCAATAATCACATCACCAGGAATGACAAGCCCTTTTTCTGGAAGGAGTGCATGTTCAATTCCCATATCTTTTTCATCAAAGAAGTATTTTAAGTCATGTTTATAGGCAAATTCACGACTAATTTTGGCTTGGTTGGCTGAAGCGATATCTTTTGCTGGAATATAGTGGTCCATCACAATAGCAAATCCATCAGGATTTGCTAACTTCTCAGCACCACTCTCTTCAAATGCACGAATTGAAATTGGTGTTGTAATATCATTTCCAATTGTCATATCAATTGCTACTCTTACAATCTCTCCTGCAAAGACCTCTTTCCCTGCATGTTCAGAAAAAATCTTTTCTGTAATGGTCTGTCCCATAATATATCCTTCTTTATTTGTTCATTAGCATTAGGCGAATTATAGCGAAATAAAATTATGCTAGAATTGCAAACAAAGAAGAGGAAATCTACGATGAAACTGCATGAATTACAAGCCCTTGCGCAACACTTTCAAAACTTTACCTTTATCTCACGTGCAAGACGCATAGAAGATAACACCATTGAGATAACATTTGACAAACACAAGAGTTATTTTTTCCAAATGACACGAGGAAACAGCCTTATTTACAAAGCACCATCACAACGCCCTCTTCAAGACTATCAAGCACCCTTTGATACCCTCCTACACAGCCTCTTAAGTGGGAGTAGACTCTTAAAGGTTGAAATACCCCATTCCGATAGAGTCTTACGCTTTACCCTCGCACCCAAAAGTAGTTATAAAGATAAAATCATCTCTTTTCAACTTGAATTTACGGGTAAACATACCAATGCTATTTTAATTGATGAAGATGAGGTTATTATTGAAGCACTCAGACATATTGATACACAAAGCTCCTTTCGTATGATTCGTCCGGGTACACAACTTCTCCCTCTTCCTCCTCTTCAATCCCTACAAAAAGAGGATAAAACACCCCCTCTTCCTAAAGATTTAGATAGCTATTTAGAGGAGCGTTTTCTAGAGCTTCAGGCACAAAAACTCTCACACCTTAAGAGACAAAAATCACTCACTCTTCAAAAAAAGATTGTTAAACTCAAACAGCTCTTAGAAAAACTACCCAATAAAGAGATGCTTGAAGAAAAAGCAGAGGAGTATCAGAAATTAGGACATCTTATTTTAGCCAACCTTCATCAGATTAATCCCTATGATAAAAGACTCAACACAGATGATTTTAATGGTGAACCTATCTCCATTACTCTTCCTAAAAATATTGTTGTAAACCGTATGGGAGATTACTACTTCAATCTTGCAAAACGTGCCAAGGCAAAAGCAAAAAGTGTCCATATTGAAGAGGAGAACCTCAGCTCTAAAAAAGCATTCTATGAAAATATTGCACAAGCGATTCAAGAAGCAAAAACCCCTTATGAGATAGAACTTCTCGTTCCTAAAAGAGCCAAATCTTTACGTAAAAAAGAGAGGCTTAAAGAGGGAGAACTCTTCTGGATAGAGGGGTATAAAGTCATGGTAGGACGAAACAGTCAAGAGAATCAAAAACTACTCTCTTTGGCTAAAAGTAATGATATCTGGATGCATACACGCCACATTGCTGGTTCACATGTTATTATTCGTACCGATAAACAGAACCTTCCTCAATCTCTTTTGGAAGCAGCAGCCAAACTCTGTGTCGATTTCTCTACCAAACAGACAGGTCATTTTTTAGTTGATTATACAAAAAGAAAATTTGTTAAAATCCAAGAAGGCTCCCATGTGGAGTATGATAAATATCAAACACTCACCGTACTCAAAGAGGGAGTAGAGATACGTCTTTAACGCAAAATAGTGTATACTCTTTATACGATTTACTTTCAAATGAGGATATACTATGCTTAAAAATCTAAGCTCACTACAACAACGTATTATAACAGGAGTTGCACTCCTTTTATTGGTAGGAACCATTGGATGGATTGATAACTTTTTTCTTATGTGGGGATTTTTAGGAGTGATTTATCTCTTTGCTTTTCACGAAGCAATGAAACTCTTTCAACTCCAATCTACTCCTAGTTATTTTTGGGCAACACTCTTATGGTTACTCACGCTTTTCTATCCAAATCCCGATGACCTCTTCTTTCTTGTTGCTATTCTTTTTGGAGGTGCTATTGCCTATCTTCATAATTTTGATAAACGCCTTATTTTACCTTTTCTCTATCCTGTTTCAGGTATTCTTTTTTTCCTTATTCTCTACCAAGACTTTGGTGTAGAGGCAATGGGTTGGCTTCTTCTTACTGTTGCTTTAACCGATACAAGTGCCTATTTTGTAGGAAAAGCCATTGGTAAAACCAAATTTTCAGATACCAGTCCCAATAAAACCCTAGAGGGAGTCTTTGGTGGTGTCATGATTGCTACACTACTTGGTACCTATATGGGTCTCTCTATTGCTCCTTTTTGGATTGCCTTTCTTGTCACACTCTTCACTGCTACAACGTCTATTTTTGGAGACCTCTTTGAGTCTTACCTCAAAAGAGAAGCAGGTGTGAAAGACTCTGGAGACCTTCTTCCTGGACATGGTGGTATTTTAGACCGTATCGATGGCTACCTTTTTGCTGCACCGATGATGGTTATTACCTTACGTGCATTTCTCTAAGAGTCTATGATGTCTTCTATTGTTCTTTTAGGTTCAACAGGCTCTATTGGTGTCAATACACTGCTTGTGGCACAACGTTATCATATTCAAATTGAAGCACTCGTTGCTGGACAAAACATTACGCTTCTCAATCAACAAATAGCACAATATCACCCCAAAGTGGTTGTCATTGCCAACGCTTCAGATAGACCAAAAGTACAACACCCTGATGTACGATGTGGTAAAGAGGCTATCTTAACCCTCATAGAGGAGAGTCAAAGTGAGTTGATTGTCAATGCCCTTGTTGGATATGTCGGATTAGCCCCCACACTCAAAGCCACACAGTTAGGTAAACGGGTTGCCCTTGCCAATAAAGAGTCTTTGGTTGTTGCAGGTAGCTTTATTGATATCTCTCTCATTACCCCTATTGACTCTGAACATTTTGGACTCTGGTATCTTATAGAGAAACGACAACCTCAAAAACTCTATATCACAGCCAGTGGAGGGGCATTTCGAGAATGGGAACTCTCTAAAATCAAAGATGCTACATTTGCTGATGCACTCAAACACCCCAATTGGTCTATGGGAGATAAAATCACCATTGACTCTGCTACAATGACCAATAAACTCTTTGAACTCCTCGAAGCAAAATGGCTCTTTCATACAAGTAATATTGATGCTGTGATTGAAAAAAAATCCATTATTCACGCCCTTTGTGAATTTCCAGATGGCTCTACAACAGCACACTTTGCAGGTGTCGATATGAAACTCCCTATTGCCTTTGCACTCAAAGGAGAAGTAACAGAAAACATCCTCCCTCCTATTCATCTACTAGAGATAGGCACATTAGAGTTTATGCCCATTGAGTCTTCTCGCTACCCTATTTGGAGTATCAAAGAGGATATTCTCAAACACCCTCATCTGGGTGTCGTGATTAATGCTGCCAATGAAGTAGCCATTGAGAAGTTTCAAAAAGAGGCGTGCCGTTTTTTTGATATGAGTGATATCATACTCCAAGCCTATGAGAAATTCCATCATCATCTACCCAAAAATATTGATGAAGTGATTGCCCTAGATGAAGAGGTACGTGCCTATGTCTCATAGAACCCTTATTCTTCATGGTTGGGGAGGTTCAGATGCACCACACTGGCAAGCTGAATTAGCCAGTAGCCTAGCCAAATCATATGGAACGGTTAGTTTTCCTCTACTAGATAACTGTCACTTTCCAAGTAAAAACCGTTGGATAAGACAAACAAAAGAGATACTGCAACAGTTTCAACCCCATACTGTCGTCTGTCACTCTCTTGCTAACACCCTTTGGTTCTGGCTTTGTGAAGAGGGAGAGATAGCTCCCATAGAGAACCTTATTATGGTTGCCCCTCCTAGTCTACACACCACACACAACACCATTAAAAGTTTTTTTCCTACTCCTATGCCCTCCTCTTTGTATACGCAAAAAAGTCATATCATCCTCTCAGACAATGACCCATGGATAGAGCTAGAAGAGGCACAAAATCTTGCAAAACACTATCAGACCTCTTTAACCATTATCCCCAATGGAAAACATTTAAATACAGAAGCAGGATATGGTAAGTGGGAACTTATTGAAAACCTTGTACAGGAGATACAACATGATTTTAAGCATTGAAAGTAGTTGTGATGACAGCTCAATAGCCATTACAGAAATTGCCACAAAAAAACTTCTCTATCATAAAAAAATATCTCAAGAGGCAGAACACTCCTCCTATGGAGGTGTCGTCCCTGAACTTGCCTCTCGTCTACACGCTATTGCTCTCCCCCGTATTTTAGAAGAGACAAAAAGCTATTTTCCTCACTTAAAAGCCGTTGCTGTAACCAACCAACCTGGCTTAGGTGTCACCCTACTTGAAGGGATTGCTATGGCAAAAATGGTTGCTTCCTCCTTAGCCATTCCACTCATTCCTGTCCATCACCTCAAAGGTCACATCTACTCTCTCTTTATTGAAAAAGAGACGATTTTACCTCTGTTGGTACTGCTTATCTCTGGTGGTCATACACAAATTATTCGTGTACGCTCTTTTGAAGAGATGGAAATCTTAGCTACCTCTATGGATGACTCCGTAGGAGAGAGTTTTGATAAATGTGCAAAGATGATGGGACTAGGATACCCAGGAGGTCCACTCATTGAAGCCTTGGCAAAAGAGGGTGATGAGAACCGTTTTGATTTACCCATTCCCCTACGAAACTCTCCACTGATTGCATTCTCCCTATCAGGGTTAAAAAATGCTGTACGCCTCAAAGTTGAAGCGTGTGGAGGTGCTGAGAATATGACACATCAAGACAAAGCAGACCTTTCAGCAAGTTTTCAAAAAGCCATTAAAGCACACCTTTTACAAAAAAGTAAGAAGATTTTTGCACAAGAGAAGATTGAAGATTTTGCCATAGTCGGAGGGGCTTCAGCAAACCTCTATTTACGTCAAGGCTATGAAGAACTCTGTCAAACATTTCAAAAAAAATTACACGTTGCTCCTTTACATTATTGCTCTGATAATGCAGCAATGATTGGACGATATAGTCTTGATGCCTATAAGCGAAAAATGTTTATCTCTCCCCATAAAATTGACCTTGTTCGTACCAAAAAACAACAAGCTGGAATGTTACTCTAAACAGCCCCTCCCATAGAGGAGGGCTAAAGCCAAATTACGCTAAAATATATACTATATAATGATTAAAAATGGAGCAAAAAATATGGCAGAATATGGTGCGAGTAATATTAAAGTTCTAAAAGGGCTTGAAGCAGTAAGAAAAAGACCAGGAATGTATATTGGTGATACTTCCAGTAAAGGGCTTCATCACCTTGTATATGAAGTAGTAGATAACTCCATCGATGAAGCCATGGCAGGTTTTTGTGACACCATTAAAGTAACCTTAACTAAAGCAGGTTCAGCCATTATTGAAGATAATGGTAGAGGAATCCCCGTTACAGAACACCCCACAGAAAAAATCTCTGCTGCAACCGTTGTATTAACTGTACTTCACGCAGGTGGAAAGTTCGATAAAGATACCTATAAAGTCTCTGGTGGTCTACACGGTGTAGGGGTCTCTGTGGTAAATGCACTCTCTAAAGATTTACACTTAACTGTCTTTAAAGATAAACATATTCATACCCAATCATTCCAAAAAGGTATTCCAACAGCCCCTCTTACAACAGGTGCAACTACCAACAAACACGGAACCAAAATAGAGTTCTTTCCAGATGAAACCATCTTTACCGAAACCGTAACCTTCCAAAAAGAGATTTTGATGAAGCGTTTCAAAGAGCTTTGTTACTTAAACCCTAAAATTACCATTGATTTTAGAGATGAGCGAGATGGCACAAAAGAGCTCTATCACTTTGAAGGAGGTATTCAACAATTTGTTGAAGATATGAATACCAAAGAGCCTCTTACAACAGCACAATTTTTCCAAGGAAAAGCTGACGATATTGAGATTGATATTGCCCTTATGTACTGTAATGCTGATTCAGAAAAATCTCTCTCTTTTGTGAATAATATTAAAACAGCTGAAGGGGGAACCCATGAGGCTGGTTTTAGAGCAGGACTGACACGCTCTTTAGCATCTTATATCTCAAAGAATGCATCAGCAAAAGAGAAAAATACAAAAATTACAGGTGATGACTGTAAAGAGGGACTCATTGCCATTGTCTCTGTTCGTGTTCCAGAGCCACAATTTGAGGGACAAACCAAAGGGAAACTTGGTTCTTCTTATGTCCGTCCTTTAGTACAGAAGTTTTTTACAGAAAATTTTAACAAATATCTTGAAGAGAACCCTATTGAAGCCAAAGCAATTATGGGTCAAGTCCTTCTAGCTGCACGAGGTAGAGATGCAGCAAAACGTGCCAAAGATTTAGTCAAACGTAAAGACTCTATGAGTGTAGGAACACTTCCAGGGAAGTTGGCTGACTGTCAAAGTAAAGACCCTGAAATCTCAGAACTCTATCTTGTCGAAGGGGATTCTGCTGGAGGTTCTGCGAAACAAGGACGTGATAGAGTCTTCCAAGCTATTCTTCCACTCAAAGGGAAAATTCTCAATGTTGAAAAGGCACGTTTAGAGAAGATTTTAAAATCGGATGAGATTAAAAATATGATTACAGCTCTTGGGTGTGGTATTGGAGATGAGTTTAATGAAGCAAAACTACGCTACCATAAAATCATTATTATGACAGATGCCGATGTAGATGGAAGCCATATTCAAACCCTCCTGATGACATTCTTTTTCCGTTTTTTACAACCTATCATCGATAAAGGCTACCTCTACCTTGCACAGCCTCCACTCTATCGTTATAAAAAAGGGAAAAATGAGACCTATCTTAAAGATGACAAAGCACTCAATGACTTTTTAATTGAGAATGGTATTGGTGTGATTGAGAGTGAAACCATGGGAGAGGCTGACCTTATTGAACTCTTTAAACTGGTTGCCTACTACCGTATGACACTCAAAGAGATTGAAAAACGTTTTGCACTACCAGAAGCACTCCGTTATATGATTGAAAATCCAGACCTCAATGGTCAACCCCTCCCTGCATTAGCACAAACACTTGAGAGCTATATTGATACACTTGGGTATAACATTTTAAATAAAAGTGTGAATGAAGATAGGCTACACTATTTTGTCCAAACCAATGATGGACTAGAGGAGCTTATTGTTGATGAAGTACTCTTTAGTAACCCTCACTACAATGAAGCCATTCATATTCATCAAAAAATTCAAGAACATATTACCGATGAGTTTAAAGAGAAAGACCTTTTAGCTCTCTTTAATGAGGTTGAAGCCAATGCTAAAAAAGGTGCCTATATTCAACGCTATAAAGGTCTTGGAGAGATGAACCCTGAGCAACTTTGGGAGACAACCATGACACCAGACAATCGTCGTCTACTCCAAGTCAAAATTGATGATATTCAAAAAGCAAGTGATACCTTTACCCTCTTTATGGGAGATGAAGTAGAACCAAGAAGAAATTACATCGAAAGCCATGCAAAAGATGTGAAACACTTGGATGTTTAATGCTACTATCTGAATTAGAAGAGAGGGAGCGACACTTTAAATTTGCCCTTAGAGCAGGGACTCCCATTGTTATCTTTATCTCTTTGGTTTCATACAGTCTCTTCTCATCTGGAGGAACCATTGAGATAGATAGTCGAACAATTATCTTTTTTCTCGCACTACTCTTTATTACTATCTACTTTATCTTCTTTTTAATGTATCGTAGTGCCAAAGAGTCCCTTGTTGACCAAACCACACAAGGGTTTAATCAAAAAACTTTTATTAAAAAATTAGAAGCAACCAAGCCTCAAACACTTGTTCTACTTATTATAGAGAACCTCTCTACCATTAGTGAACATTACAGTGCATCAGAAGTAGATAACCTACTCTACACAACCATTCATCAACTCAATCAAGAGCTTAACAAAAAAGGGTTACATAAATCCATCATTGCACGCCGTTACGGTGCAGAGTTTTTAATTGCTATCAATAAAAACCGTCACGATATTCAAAAGATTCTTCAATCTTTTATAGAGAAACATCACCAAATTAATGGTATTGAACTCAACTACCGTTTTTCAGTCATCACCAATACACACGATGATTGGAGTAAAACCATTTTACATCTTAAAGACCTTATCAGTACAGAGAGTAAAGACCTTGAAAAACAGACAATTGTTGAAGATGCCAGAAAACTCTCCTCTATTGAAGAGAATATTATTCAAGCTATTGAAGCAAAAACACTCTCACTTCAGTTTCGTCCTCTTTACCATATTCAAAAAGAGACCATTGACATCTATGAGATATCTGTCAAACTTCAAGCACCCCAACAAGGTAAAATCTTACCACGTGTCTATCTTCCTATTGTCAATCGCTTAGGATTAGGACGTGCTTATGATATGGCTCTTGTTGAACATGTCTTAAAACTTTTACCACTCATTGATGAAAAAACCTCTTTCTCCTTTAATCTCTCTCCCTTTTCACTTAGAGATAAAACATTTCAAAAACAGTTTTTTGAAGCCCTCCAGAAGAGTCATATTGACCCTTCTCGTCTTATTATTGAACTCTATGAGAGAAAGACCCATCACAACTTAAGTGGATATCTCCAGACCCTCAACCAATTTCGTGCCAAAGGGGTACGTATTGCCATTGATAATTTTGGTTCATCCAATGCCTCTATGGAGTATATGAAACACTTTAAATTTGACCTTGTTCAATTTGATAGAGATTATGTCTCTAAACTTCATGATGAAAATACCTATGCTATGCTTCATTCACTTGTTCAAATGTCAAAAGAGTTACACATTACCACTGTGGCAAAATGGGTCGACAAAGAGAGTCAGAAAAAAGAGCTTATTGCACTAGGCTTTGACTACCTTCAAGGCTTTAGTATTGCAAAACCTATCAATGAAGAGCAACTACTTCATACTTATCACACACAAAGGAATTAAATGAAATACGGAGAAAAAGAGATTCAAACATTCGACATTCATAACGAAGAGAATTTTTGGCCAAATGAACACGAAAAAAACTATACCATTGACATTACACTACCTGAGTTTATGTGTCTTTGCCCACGTTCAGGCTACCCTGACTTTGCAACACTTAGACTCTCTTACCAACCAGACCAATTGGTCATAGAGCTAAAAGCACTCAAACTCTATATTAATAGTTTTATGTATAGACACATCTCTCATGAGAATGTAACCAATGAGATTTATGATGCACTCTACACAAAGCTACAACCTAAATCTATGAAATTGGTTGCAGACTTTAATCCACGAGGCAATGTACATACTGTCATTACGATTGATAGTACACAAAACCCTACGCATTAAAGATAGAAGGAAGTTTTACAAAGAGGATGTAGTAACTATCCTCTTGACTCTTCCCAAAACCAACAACCTCTAAAGCATGTAAAGTACCTGCAACTTCTATCTCTAACCATAAACTATACATCATCTTATCCATCTCTAAAATCATCAATGAAGCAATCCACTCCTCAAGTGCCAAGGAAGGTTCTCCAATAGATAAAATAAGCTTTCTTTGCTCATCATCAAAGCGATACCCTCCTAAAGAAGCCTCTCCTGCATAATGGAGTGTTTCATTCGATTGTGGGTCATCTTTTAAAAGTGCCACTCTCATATGATAGGCATTTGTATCCTGAATAGACTCTCTGACATTTTCAATACAATCAATAATAAATTTCATCTAATAATCCTTAAAAAATTCTCTAACATTAATATGATAAAGATAAAAATATGTTATAAAAAAAGAGGGGGAGGGAAAATACCAAACGGAAATCCGTTTGGTATAAAAAGGAGAAGAGAGATTAGCTGTTACGCTTTTCAATAATCTCTTTTGCTACATTTTGAGGAACTTCTTCATAGTGGTCAAATTCCATTGCATATGTTGCACGACCTTGTGTCATTGAACGTAGGTCTGTTGAGTAACCAAACATCTCTGAAAGTGGTACAAAGGCATTAACAATTTTGTTTCCTGCTCTATCATCCATTCCAGATACCTGTCCTCTACGTTTTGCAACATCACCAATAACGTCACCCATAAAGTCTTCAGGTACTTCAACTTCAACTTTCATCATTGGCTCTAAGATAACAGGATTTGCTTTTCTACAACCCTCTCTGAAACCCATTGAACCAGCAAGTTTAAACGCCATTTCAGATGAATCGACATCATGGTAAGAACCATCATAAAGTGTTACTTTTACATCTTCTACTGGGTATCCTGCTTGAATACCTCTAGCCATTGCTTCTTGAACACCTTTGTTAACTGGTTGGATAAACTCTTTTGGAACAACCCCACCTTTAACTTCATCAACGAACTCATAACCAAATCCTGGCTCTTGTGGTTCAATTCTAAGGTATACATGACCAAACTGTCCACGTCCACCAGACTGTTTTGCATACTTGTACTCTTGTTCAACAGCATTTCTGATTGTTTCACGGTAAGCAACTTGTGGTGCACCTACTTCAGCTTCAACTTTAAACTCTCTTTTCATTCTATCTACAAGAATTTCAAGGTGAAGTTCACCCATTCCTGAAATAATCGTTTGACCTGATTCTTCATCAGTATTCACACGGAAAGATGGATCTTCAGCAGCAAGTTTACCAAGTGCTAATCCCATTTTCTCTTGGTCAGCTTTGGTTTTAGGCTCAACTGCAACAGAGATAACTGGCTCTGGGAAGTCCATTCTTTCAAGAACAACTTTATCTTTATCTGAAGAGAGTGTATCACCTGTTGTTGTATTTTTAAGACCAACAACAGCACCAATCTCACCAGCATAGATTTCAGAAACTTCTTCTCTTTTAATTGCGTGCATTTTCATAATACGACCTACACGCTCTTTTTTCTCTTTTGTTGTGTTAAGTACGTATGAACCTGACTCTAAAGAACCACGGTATACACGGATAAATGTCAACTGTCCAACAAATGGGTCAGTCATAATTTTAAATGCAAGTGCTGCAAATGGTCCATCATCTGTTGATTCAACAATCACTTCTTCATTCTCATCTTCCATTTTAGTACCCTTAATTGCAGGGGCTTCAACTGGAGATGGGAGGTATGCTACAACAGCATCAAGAAGGGTTTGAACACCTTTATTTTTAAAGGCTGTTCCTGGAAGCATTGGAACAACGTGCATAGCAATTGTTGCTGCTTTAATACCAGCGACAATCTCTTCTTCCGTAAGCTCTTCACCTTCCATATATTTTTCCATAAGCTCTTCGTTACCATCAACTTCAGAGATACCTTCAATCAATTTCTCACGGAACTCATCAGCTTGCTCTTGAAGCTCTGGACGAATATCTTGAATATGGTAATTAGAACCCATAGCTGCATCAGCATCCCATACAACTTCTTTCATCTTAACAAGGTCAACAACACCTTCAAAGTTCTCTTCAGCACCAATTGGTAATTGAATAACTAAAGGATTACCTTTAAGTCTGTCACGAATTTGTCTTTCAACTTCTAAGAAATCTGCACCTGTTCTATCCATTTTGTTCACAAATACAAGTGAAGGTACACCATAACGGTTTCTCTGTCTCCATACAGTCTCAGATTGTGGTTGAACCCCACCAACAGCACAGAATACTGAAACAGCACCATCAAGAACACGCATAGAACGCTCAACTTCAATCGTAAAGTCAACGTGACCTGGAGTGTCAATAATGTTAATCTGCTTACCTAACCACTCACAAGTTGTTGCAGCAGAAGTAATGGTAATACCACGCTCTTGCTCTTGTTCCATCCAGTCCATAGTAGCAGCACCATCATGAACTTCACCGATTTTATGCTCAACACCTGTATAGAAAAGAATTCTCTCTGTTGTTGTTGTTTTTCCTGCATCAATATGCGCAGCAATACCAATATTTCTTACGTCTTCAAGTTTATGCGTTCTTGCCATAACTTATTTCCTTACCATCTGTAATGAGCAAATGCTTTATTCGCTTCTGCCATTTTATAAGTATCTTCTTTCTTCTTGAAAGCAGAACCTTTTTCTGTTGCAGCGTCCATAAGTTCATTACTTAAACGCTCCATCATTGTTCTTTCATTTCTTTTTCTTGCAGCTTCAACAATCCATCTGATTCCTAAAGATTGTTGTCTTACTGGTCTTACTTCGATTGGCACTTGGTAAGTTGCACCACCGACTCTTCTAGATTTTACTTCCATAACTGGTTTGACGTTATCCATTGCTTTATTGAATACTTCAATACCTTTTTCACCAGATTTCTCTTCAATTCTCTCTAACGCAGCATACATTACTTTTTGCGCTGTACTCTTTTTTCCATCAAGCATTACTGCATTGATAAATTTTGTTAAAACTTTTGATCCATACACTGGATCTGGAAGGACCGGTCTTACGGGTGCTTTTCTTCTTCTCATAATTATTCCTCTTCAATTGTTAATAATTTACTCAAGTCTTGTCCCCTAAGGTGAAACACTGTTTCTTGACAACACCTGCTTGATGCCTGCATAGACAGACACACTCTCTTAGATAGTTTTTATCGTGTTAAAACTATTTTTTAGGTTTTTTTGTACCATATTTAGAACGAGCAACTGTTCTACCATTGACACCAGATGCATCAAGTGCACCACGAACAATGTGATATTTTACACCAGGTAAATCTTTGATTCTACCTCCACGTACAAGTACAATAGAGTGTTCTTGAAGGTTGTGACCTTCACCACCGATGTATGAAATAACTTCAAATCCAGAAGTTAATCTTACTTTTGCAACTTTTCTTAAAGCTGAGTTAGGTTTTTTTGGAGTTGTTGTATAAACTCTAGTACATACGCCTCTTCTTTGAGGACATTTTACAAGTGCAGGTGATTTTGATTTTTTCACTTGCTTTTTACGTTCTTTACGAATCAATTGGTTAATTGTAGGCAAATCGTATCCTTTCTTTTGGTTAGTTTTGAATTGAATCTGGTTGTTACACCATAGCTAAATATTCAAAGAATACTTAACTATGCTCTCTATTGAGATAAAAATGGAGGTATATTGTAGCGAGTTTTGCTTGATTTTTTCTTAGAAAAGAGGGGGAAGCCCCCTACTCTTCTTCTCTTACATCAAAAGCTTACGCCTCTTCGTGTGTAAAAGAGATTTTATCACTATCAATCATCCCTGTTCCCACTGGAATCAGACGACCAATAACAACATTCTCTTTCAAATCTTCTAGAGTATCTACTGTGCCTGCAATCGATGCAGATGTTAATACTTTTGTTGTATCTTGGAATGAAGCTGCAGAGATAATAGAGTCTGCACCAACAGCTGAACGGGTAATACCAACAAGCATTGGTTCAGCAATAGCAGGCTCTCCACCTAATTTCAATACAGAAGCATTCTCCTCTTGGAATTTACGTCTAGAGACAATATCTCCAGCAATAAACTTAGAGTCTCCAGACTCTACTACTTTAACTTGTCTCATCATTTGAGAAGTAACAATTTCAATGTGCTTATCTGAAATATTTACCCCTTGTCTACGGTAAACCATCTGTACTTCAGAAACAATATATTCATAGAGTGCTTTCTCACCAAGTGAAGCAAGAATATCATGACTTGAAACAACACCTTCTGTTAACTTCTCACCTGCGTGAACATACTCACCGACTTGAACAAGTGCTGTTTTATTTTTATCAACAAACTGCTCTGTAATTTGTCCATTGTCACCTGTAATAATGAGTCGCTCTTTTCCACGAAGTGGTTTTCCAAAGCTCACAGTTCCATCAATAGGTGCAATCAATGCAATATCTTTTGGACGACGTGCTTCAAAGAGTTCAGATACACGAGGAAGACCCCCTGTAATATCTTGTGATTTAATCGCTGCTTTTGGTGTTTTCGCCAAGATATCTGCAATAGAAACTTCATCTCCATTTTTCACAAAAAGACTTGATTTTGGTTCAAGTTGGTAACGGATAATATCACCACTCTCTGTTGCAAGAATAATGGCTGGTTTATAAGCAGCTGGAATATACTCATTTAACTCCAATCTCACATCACCTGTTACTTCATCAATCTCTTCAACAACGGTTACACCTGGGATAATATCTTCAAACTTCAATGTACCACCCTGCTCAGCAATAATTGGCTCTGAATATGGGTCCCACTCAGCAATAACCACTTGTGTTGCTACTTCTGGAGCTGAAAGGATATCTCCTCTACTCACAACAGCATCAGCATCTACTTTTACCACAGAACCTCTAGAGATGTAGTGTCTTGCTGCTTCTCTATTATGCTCATCAACAATAACAGCAAAAAGACCTTTTTCATCGACTTGTGTACCTGCACCAAACTTCTCTGTTGGCTCAAGGTAATCCCCTTTAAGAAGGAAGAACTTCACCACACCTTTTGACTCAGCTTTTACCTCTTGTGTCACGGGTGCACCATCTTCAACTTGTAACTCTGAAGCAAAAGGAATACGTGATGGTACAGACCACCCTTCATTAATGACTTCAACAATAGAATCACCCTCTTCTACACGGTCACCATGACTCAGTGGTAAGAAGAGTTTTCCCTCTACCTTTCCAGCAACCCCAGCAAGCTCATTTGATTTAGCAACATCTGATTTTCGTAAATGGTATTTTACCTCTTCACTACCCTCTCCACAAACAGAGATAATAATTTCATCGTGTGTCACAACAACAGAGATAACCCCTGACGTAGTTGCTTTGATTTTTGGTTCAACCAAAAGTACCCCAGCATTTCTTCTGTTAGCAACAATCAGTTTATTGTCACGGTTACGATAAACAGAAAGATTATAGAAACGTACAAATCCCTCTTTTGTTGCAACAACAGAACGCTCTTCTTTTCCAGCTGTTGCTGTACCACCGGTGTGGAAGGTACGAAGGGTCAACTGTGTTCCTGGCTCACCAATAGATTGTGCAGCAATAACACCTACTGCCTCTCCACGTTTTACAATTTTGTTATCAGCCATATTCAGACCATAACATTTTGCACAGATTCCTCGTGGTGCTTTACATGATGATGGCGCACGCATTACAACAGAACGAACACCTGCATCTTGTACACGTGTTGCTGTCTCTTCATCAATCATTGTTCCTTCTGAAACCAATACTTCTGAAGTGATAGGGTCAATAATATCTTCAGCTAAAACACGTCCATAAATACGGTCAGCTAAAGGCTCAATCATCTCATTACCAACCACAATATCAGAAACTTCTACACCTTCATGTGTTCCACAATCTGCCATAGAGATTTTCACATTCTGTGCAACATCAATCAATTTTCTTGTTAAGTAACCGGCATTGGCTGTCTTAAGCGCTGTATCGGCAAGACCTTTTCTCGCACCGTGTGTTGAAATAAAGTACTCTAGTACGTTTAGACCTTCACGGAAGTTTGAAGTAATAGGTGTTTCAATAATCGACCCATCTGATTTCGCCATCAATCCACGCATACCAGAGAGCTGTCTAATCTGAGCCGCACTACCTCTCGCCCCAGAGTCTGCCATCATATGCACGGAGTTGAATCCATCTTTATCTTGTTTAATCAAAGACATCAACCCTTCAGCAATTCCATTATTTGCATCTGTCCAGATATCAATAATTTTATTGTATCGCTCTTGGTCTGTTAAAAGACCTGTACGGTATTGACGTTGAATCTCTTTTACACTCTCTTTAGCTTCTGCAACACGACCAACTTTTAACTCTGGAATTTTAATGTCATCCACAGAGATAGATACCCCTACTTTGGTTGCATATTTGAAACCCATATCCTTAAGGTTATCAAGGAAACCAGCAGTCTGTGCCACACCACCAATTTTATAGATATAGTCGACCAATGCACCAATATCTTTTTTCTTTAAGACTTTATTCCAAAACTTCTCAGGAACATAATCAGGAATAATTGATTTTAAAATCAAACGACCTGCTGTTGATTTCGCAATTTTCCCATCAATTACAGTACGAATACGTGCATTAAGGTCAAGGGCATTTTGTTCAAATGCAATCTCTACCTCTTCTACATTTGCAAAGAGTTTATTCTCACCTTTGACATCATTCTTCTCAAGTGTAAGATAGTAAAGACCTAAAATCATATCCTGAGATGGTACAGCAATCGCTTTACCTGATGCAGGAAGAAGAATGTTCATAGATGCAAGCATTAACACTTTTGCTTCAGCAATTGCTTCATCTGAGAGTGGTACGTGTACAGCCATCTGGTCACCATCGAAGTCGGCATTAAATGCAGAACAGACCAATGGGTGAAGTTGAATCGCTTTTCCCTCAATCAAACGTGGGTGAAAGGCTTGAATAGACAATTTGTGAAGTGTTGGTGCACGGTTTAAAAGAATAGGATAGTTATCAACAACCTCTTCTAAACACTCCCATACTTCATTCTCTTGCTTCTCAATCATCTTTTTAGCTTGTTTGAGTGTTGTTGCATACCCTTTCTCTTCAAGTTTTGCCATAAGGTGTGGCTTAAAGAGTTCAATCGCCATCTTTTTAGGAAGACCACACTGGTCCATACGTAAATCTGGTCCAACAACAATAACAGAACGTCCAGAGAAATCCACACGCTTACCAAGAAGGTTTTGACGGAAACGCCCCTGCTTACCTTTAATGACTTCAGAGAGTGATTTAAGTGGTCTTTTGTTTGCACCTTTTACAGCATTTCCACGTCTACCATTATCAAAAAGAGCATCGACTGCCTCTTGAAGCATACGCTTTTCATTTCTTACAATAATCTCAGGTGCATCAAGTTCCACAAGACGCTTAAGACGTTGGTTACGGTTAATCACTCTTCGGTAGAGGTCATTCACATCTGAAACAGCAAATTTTCCACCATCAAGACTAACAAGTGGTCTTAAATCTGGTGGAAGAACTGGAAGTTGTGTCAACATCATCCATTCAGGACGGTTTCCTGAGTGAAGGAAAGCTTCAATGACTTTCAATCTTTTTACAATGGTTTTTCTTTTTGCTTCAGATTTTGTTGCTTGAATATCCTCTTTTAACTGTGCAAACATATCCACAAGGTCAAGGTCAGCAAGTAACTCTTGAATAATCTCTCCACCCATACGAGCATCAAGACCACTCTCTCCAAAACGAGAAACAATCTGCTGATACTGCTCTTCATTTAAAACATCATAACGTTTTAATGGTGCAGCACCTTCATTATCGTAACTTGCCTCTCCAGGATTTTTTACAATATATGCTTCATAGTAGAGTACACGCTCTAAATCTTTCATCTTTACACCAAGAAGTGTACCAATACGTGATGGAAGTGAAGAGACATACCAGATATGTGCTACGGGTGCAATTAAGTCAATGTGTCCCATACGGTTACGTCTAACTTTTGAAGTGGTAACTTCAACACCACACTTCTCACACACAACCCCCTTATAACGCATCTTCTTATATTTACCACAAAGACACTCATAATCTCTAATAGGACCAAAGATTTTTGCACAAAAGAGTCCATCTCTTTCTGGTTTTAAAGTTCTATAATTAATCGTCTCTGGTTTTTTTACCTCTCCAAAACTCCAAGAGAGTACTTTCTCTGGACTTGCAACACGTAGTTGTAGTGCTGCAATATCCTTTGGTCTCTCTTCACTGTTAAGGTCAATTGGAATTAAATTCTCTAAAAACTTACTCATCATCACTCTCCACTTCTTTTTTACTCTCATATAACTCTGTATCTAATCCAAGTGCTTGAAGCTCTTTGGTCAATACAAACATTGTCTCTGGTACTCCTGACTCAGGAACAGATTCACCTTTTGTAATAGCACGGTATGCTCTTGCACGTCCCTCTACATCATCTGACTTAATGGTTAACATCTCTTTAAGAATATGTGATGCACCATACGCCTCTAATGCCCAAACTTCCATCTCTCCAAATCTCTGTCCACCAAAGAGTGCTTTACCACCAACAGGTTGTTGTGTCACAAGAGAGTAAGGTCCAGTTGAACGTGCATGCACTTTTTCATCAACCAAGTGGTGAAGTTTCAACATATACATATATCCAACGTTCACACGCTCAATCATCTTCTCACCTGTTTTCCCATCATAAAGATTCATCTTACCATCAGAATCAATCTTTGCAAGTTCAAAGAGTTTATCAAATTCAGCTTGATTTGCACCCTCAAAAACAGGAGCGGCAAACTTCACACCCGTTGACCAATCTCTACCATATTTCAAGAGGTCTTCATCAGACATATTTCCAAGAAGCTCTTTTGCATTCATCAACTTTGCTACATCTGCAATCTCAATCATCTTCGCACGTAAATCTTGAATGAAACTCTCTTGTTTTGCATCAAACATCTCTTGAATCTGCTCACCTAAACGTTTACCAACAAGACCAAGGTGAACCTCTAGAATCTGTCCAATGTTCATACGAGAAGGAACCCCTAGTGGGTTAAGGATAATCTCAACAGGTCTTCCATCTTCCATATATGGCATATCAATCTCTGGAACAATATTTGAAACAATACCTTTGTTTCCGTGACGTCCAGCCATCTTATCCCCAACTTTTAACTTACGTTTTGTTGCAATATAGATTTTCACTAATTTTGTTACACCAGAAGGGAGGATATCATCTTTTTCAAGAATACTTAACTTCTCTTCATGCTCATTTTTTAAACGTTTCTTCTGTTTCAAGAAGTAGTTCTTCAGTGACTCATACTCATTTTGTACACCTGCTTCATACGATTGAACCACACCACGCAAGGCAAAACGGTTCACCCCTTTAATGGTCTCCTCATCAATCTTTTGACCTACTTTATACTCAACATCACCAATGGTAATATCTTTCACAAGTGTTTGATTAGAGAGGTAGTGTGCAATACGTAAAATCTCTTCTCTATCAATCATCAAAAGTTGGTCATGATGGTCAGAGTCTAAAATAGCTTTCTCCTCTTCATAGGCTTGAATGGCACGTGCATCTTTCTCATAGCCTTTCTTCGTAAAGACTTTAATATCAACAACCACACCCTCCATAGACGCTGGACAGTAGAGAGATTTATTGACAACATGCCCTGCTTTCTCTCCAAAGATAGCACGAAGTAGTCTCTCCTCTGGTGTTGGTTTAATCTCACCTTTTGGTGAAACTTTTCCTACAAGAATCATTCCTGGTTTCACATAGGTACCAATTTGAACAATTCCACTCTCATCTAAATGAAGGAGTTCATCTTCACGAATATTTGGAATATCACGTGTAATCTCTTCTGTTCCGTGTTTTAACTCTCTTGCTTCAACCTCTTTTTCATAGGTATGCACAGAAGTAAAGGTATCTTCACGAATAATTTTCTCTGAGATAATAATCGCATCTTCGTAGTTATATCCATACCAAGGCATAAAGGCAACCATCATATTTTTACCAATAGCAAGCTCTCCTTGGTCCATATTGGCACCATCAGCAATCACTTGTCCAGCACGAATCTGCTCACCTAATTTTACAATAGGTGTTTGTGTAAAGGTTGTATTTTGGTTGGTACGCATATTTTTTTCCATTGGATAATGGTCAATAAATACACCTGTCTCATCTTCACCCATAATATAGATACTTTTTGCATCTACCTTCTCTACTTTACCTGCACGTTTTGCTTTCACTGCTTCCCACGCATCACGGCTTACAATCGCTTCCATACCTGTTCCAACTACAGGAGCATCTGTTTTCAGAAGAGGTACTGCTTGACGTTGCATGTTTGAACCCATTAATGCACGGTTAGCATCATCGTGTTCCAAGAAAGGAATCAATGCCGCAGCCGAACCAGAAATCATTAATGGTGAAATATCAATAAGGTCTACACGCTTTGCATCATTCAACTCAATATTTCCATTTAAACGGGTCTCAATAAGGTCTTCAGCAATACGTCCATCTTCGGTCAATACAGTTGAAGCTGGAGCGATACATTTATCCTCTTCTTGAGTAGCTGTAATATAGATAATCTCATCAGTTACTTGACAATCTTTTACCACTTTATATGGTGCTTCAATAAATCCATGCTCATTCACTTTTGAGTATGTTGCAAGGGTATTGATTAGACCAATGTTTTGTCCCTCTGGTGTCTCAATTGGACAGATACGACCATAGTGGGTTGGGTGAACATCACGCACTTCAAATCCAGCACGCTCTTTTACAAGACCACCCTCTCCCAATGCTGAAAGACGACGTTTATGTGTCACTTCTGATAGTGGGTTTGTCTGGTCCATAAATTGAGATAACTGTCCTGACGAGAAGAACTCTAAAATGGTATTGGTAATCATTTTAGAATTTACTAAATCGTGAGGCATCAACTCATCAAGAGAACCTGAAATAGTTGTCATCTTATCTTTAATCGCTTTTTGCATCTTCACAAGACCACTGTGTAGTTCATTTCCGAGTAACTCACCAATGGCTCTAATTCTTCTATTTCCTAAGTGGTCTCTATCATCAATATGCCCTTGACCATTTTTCACTTTAATCAGATATTTCACTGTATTAATAAGGTCTTCTGCTGTTAAAACAGTCACATACTCAGGAGTATCAAGACCTAGTTTATGGTTCATCTTCATACGACCTACTTGTGTTAAGTCATATCTCTCTGGGTCAAAGAAGAGTTGTTTTAAGAATGCTTTTGCTGCTTCTGGTGTCACTGGCTCACCTGGTCTCATCACTTTATAGATACGAATCGCCGATAAGACATTCTCATCATCAATCGCTTCTGTCTGCTTTAAGAGTCTTAAACTCTCATTATCAGCAATAAACGCATTGATAATAGAACGGTCTGCACCCTCTGCTAAGTCATTGATAATCTCAATACTCTCTACACCTTGTTCAATCATCTTCTTCAATTTAGATTCATCTAAATCACTCACGATATCATAGAGTACTTCACCACTCTCTTTATCGATAACTGGACTCGCTAAGAAACGCTCCATCAAGATTTCAACTGGATACTCTACCCACTCTAGTCCATCATCAATTAATTTTTGTGCTTTCTTCTTTGTAAGACGTTTTCCAGCATTAACAATGGTATTTCCATCAACATCTTTTACATCATACTCTGCACGTCCTAAGAAATCTTCTACTTCAAAACGGATAAAGAAACGGTTTTCACGAATAGAAATCTCTTTTGTTGAATAGAAGAGTTTAATAATATCATCTTTGCTGTAATCTAATGCTCTAAAGAGAATGGTTACAGGAATTTTTCTACGCTTATTAATACGTGCATAGAGAATATCTTTTGAGTCATACTCAAAATAGAGCCAAGAACCACGGTCTGGAATAATCTGTGCAGAGTAGAGCATACCTGCACCCACTGTTGTTGCCTCTTCCTCTTTAAAGATAACACCTGGTGAACGGTGAAGTTGATTGACAATCACTCTCTCAACACCATTAACCACAAAAGAGGTTCTATCTGTCATAAGAGGAATATCACGAACAAATACAGCTTGTTCTTTAATCTCTTTAGGGTCTAACTTCTCACCTGTTTTATCATCACGATTCCAAATGGTTAGTGCGATATTCATTTTTAATGAAACAGAGTAAGTTAATCCTCTTTCCATACACTCACGTACAGTATATTTTGGTTTAATAATTTCTGAATTTTTATAGGTTAAGGTCAGTCTATTTTGCTGATCATGAATAGGGAAAGATGAACGAAATACTCTCTCTAGTGTAGAGTGCTTTCTATCTTTTTCACCTAACATTAAAAAGTTTTCATAACTTTTCTGTTGAAGCTGAAGCAAATTGGGGATTTCTATCTCTCTTGGTGTTTTTGAAAAATCAACACGAAGTCTGTTGCCAGAATGCAAAGAGTTTAACATGGACTATCCTTAAGTATGGGTATTAATAATATGGTTTAATTTTGTTTGTTAATGTATTGGATACACAAAGAAACTATTAGAGGAGGGTATGAAATGTCTCCGAATAGCTTATCACTGTATTCAAAGTAGGGTAGATGAGATGAGAGAAGCCTCTCTCATCTCGCTTAAATCAATAAGATTATTTAAGCTCACAAGAAGCACCAGCTTCTTCAATTTGTTTTTTAATCTCTTCAGCTTCTTCTTTAGAAACAGCTTCTTTAAGAACAGTTGGAGTCTCTTCAACAGCAGCTTTTGCTTCTTTAAGTCCAAGACCTGTAATTGCTCTAACTACTTTAATAGCGTTGATTTTTTTAGCACCTGCATCTGTTAAAACAACATCAAACTCTGTTTGCTCTTCAACAGCTTCAGCAGCAGCTCCACCAGCAGCTACAACAGTTGCTTGTGCAGTTACACCAAATTTCTCTTCAAATTCTTTTACAAGCTCAGAAAGCTCAAGTACTGACATGTTTGAGATAAACTCTAATACATCTTCTTTAGTTGTTGCCATAATATATTCCTTTATATAACATTCTGTAAAGCGTTTATACGCTCTAAGTTCAAAGAGTTTTTAAATGACTCTCACCATTATGCTGAAATATTAGTTCAGAGAGTAAACTCTCTTCTAAAATCTCTACGCCTCTTCTTCTAATTTTTTAGAAAGTGCATCCAATCCAATTGTAAAGTTTTGTACTGGTGCATTCCAAACATTAAGAAGCATTCCAAGAAGTTCGTCTCTAGTAGGAAGTTTAGCCATTGCCATAATGGTATCCATACTTGCAACTTCACCTTGAATTAAACCAGTTTTAATAGAGAAGTTCTCTTTAAACTCTGTGGCTGCTTTATCAGCAATTTTACAAGGCATTACTTGTGCATCACCCCAGATTACAAGGTTTGTGTCTTTAAAATCAACTACATCACATCCTGCATTTTTCAATGCGATGGCTGCAAGTTTATTTTTAATAACCTTAACTTTAGTGTCTTCATCTTTTGCAAGATTTCTAACAACTTCAAGGTTTTCAACTGTCATACCTTTGTAATCACAAACGATAATAGCACCAGCATCTTTGAACTCTGCCGTCATTTCAGCAACAAGTTCTTCTTTTCTAGTTCTAGTCATATTTTCTCCTTCCGACCTTCTATCAGGGTGTATAGCTAGGCTATACCTCACTATACTTTTTATATAGTGCTATTAAGCTCTCGCCCCGGATATCTTCAGTCTAAGATTATGAGTCGTAACCCAGTTACACTCAAAAGAAGATTTATACAAACCCTCTTTAAAATGTAAAAGTGTATGAAAAACTTCATACACTTTTAAGTGACTATTTAATCTCCATTACTTCTGAGGCATCAAGTGTAATTGATGGACTCATTGTTAATGAAATTGCTGCATTGGCAATATATCTTCCTTTAGCAGAAGCTGGTTTTGCTCTATTTACAGTCTCTACAAGAGTATTAAAGTTCTCTCTAATTTTTTCGATATCAAATGAAATTTTTCCAATTCCAGCGTGGATATTTCCTTTTTTATCAACTCTAAAGTTTACTTGACCACCCTTAGCATTCTCAACAGCTTTTGCAACATCCATTGTTACTGTACCTGTTTTAGGGTTTGGCATAAGACCTTTTGGTCCAAGTACTCTTGCTACTTTTCCAAGTACACCCATCATATCTGGTGTAGAAATAACAGTATCAAAATCGATATTTCCTGCTTGAATTTGCTCAATAAGCTCATCTGAACCTACTAAATCTGCACCTGCTGCTCTTGCTTCATCTGCTTTTGCATCTTTTGCAAATACAGCAACTCTTACTTTTTTCCCTGTTCCATGAGGAAGAACAACAGAACCTCTAATCATTTGGTCTGCATGTCTTGGGTCTACATTAAGATTTAAAGCAACTTCAACAGTCTCATCAAAGTTTGCTGATTTTAAATCTTTAAGTGTTGCCATTGCTTCATCAACACTATACTCTTTTGTAGTATCTACTTTCTTCAGTAAAGCTTCTCTTCTTTTACTTGCTTTTTTTGCCATTTTTTTCTCCGCTTACATTGCTCCCACATTTTTAAATCATGTGGTTATGATTGATTTTACACTGATTGTAGTCTCTAAAGAGATTAATCTACAATCTCAACACCCATACTTCTACAAGAACCAGCAATAATATTTGCTGCCATTTCTCTATCGTTAGTATTAAGGTCAGCAATTTTTTGATCAATAATTTCATCAAGTTTTGCTTTAGTAATTGAACCAACTTTATTTAAAAGAGGGTTATCTGTACCTTTTTTAAGTCCTGCTGCTTTAAGAATCAAGTCACTTGCAGGTGGTTGTTTTGTTTCAAATGTAAAACTTCTATCTGCATATACAGTAACAATTACAGGGATTTTGAAACCCATTTTATCTTTTGTTCTTTCGTTAAATGCTTTACAAAACTCCATAATATTTACACCACGCTGACCCAATGCTGGACCTACTGGTGGTGATGGATTTGCTGAACCCGCAGGGATCATCATTTTGAACTTTTCAGTTATTTTTTTTGCCATCTGTTCTTCCTTTGTTTAATTTAATGATTGATTATCTAGATAATCTTCTCTACTTGAGTATAGAGTATCTCTACTGGTGTATTTCTACCAAAAATTGAAACATTCAATTTAAGTTTACCATGGTCAAGATCGTACTCTTCTACCATTCCTGTAAAGTTGGCAAATGGTCCATCAATAATACGAACCATCTCACCCTCTTCAAAATCAATCTTAGGACGTGGTGCAGCTTTTTGCTCCATTTTGTCAAGAATCACTTTGATATCAGCGTCAGTAAGAGGTGTAGGTGTCTTTTGTTCACCGATAAATCTAGATACTCGTGGTAAAGATTGAATCTTATGCCACAAATCAGTATCCAGGTCTATATGTGCAAAAGCATAACCTGAATAGAGTGTTCTCTCTGTAATTTTCTTTTCACCATTTTTTACTTCAATTACTTCTTCTGTTGGAACAACTATACGTTCAACTTTCTCTTCGATACCATAATCGATAACAAGTTGTTCAATTGCACGTTTAACTGATTGTTCTGAACCTGAATATGTTTGAATTGCATACCATTGAAAAGCCATTGTTTATCCTAAAAAACTGATGATACGATGGAAGACATTAAGAAGTCAACCAATGCTAAAAATATTGATATGACAGTTACTACGAGAACAACTGCTAAAAATGCTTGTCTTATTTGTACTTTGGTTGGAAATATTACTTTATGAATCTCTGCCTGAGCATTTGCTATAAATGTTGAAATTTTTCCCATATGTGTTAACCTTTGTTATGGCAGGCCAAGAGGGACTCGAACCCCCGGCACCTGGTTTTGGAGACCAGTGCTCTACCAACTGAGCTATTGGCCTAGCGTTAAAGAGGTAAAGCCATTACAGCTTCATCTCTTTATGAACAGTATGCTCTTTACACCACTTACAATATTTTTTAAGGGCAAGCTTTTCTGTTGTAGTTTTTTTATTCTTAGTTGTATGATAATTACGTCTTGTACATTTCTCACAACCTAAGTGAACTGTTTCTCTCATTATTATCTCCTATGATAGTTTGTAAGAGGCGAACCTCTTACAATAGTTTGTCTTAAGCAATAATCTTAGAAACAACACCAGCACCAACTGTTCTACCACCTTCACGGATAGCGAACTTAGTACCTTCGTCAAGTGCAACTGGAGCGATAAGCTCAACATTGATTTTAACGTTGTCTCCTGGCATAACCATCTCTGTACCATCTTGAAGTTTTACTGAACCAGTAACATCTGTTGTACGTACATAGAATTGTGGTCTGTAGTTATCAAAGAATGGAGTGTGTCTACCACCTTCCTCTTTAGTAAGTACATAAATTTCTGCTTCAAATTGTGTATGAGGAGTAATTGAACCTGGCTTACAAAGAACCATACCTCTTTGAACGTCTTCTTTAGCAATACCACGGATAAGAACACCACAGTTATCACCAGCCATACCACAGTCCATCTCTTTACGGAACATTTCAACACCAGTAACAGTTGTTTTTTGTGTATCTTTAAGACCAACGATTTCAACTTCGTCACCAACACATACTTGACCACGGTCAACTTTACCAGTTACAACTGTACCACGACCTTGGATTGTAAAGATATCTTCAATTGCCATAAGGAAGTCTTTATCAGTCTCTCTTTGTGGCTCTGGAATATATGCATCAACTTCAGCCATAAGTGCTGTAATTTTTGCTGACCACTCACCAAGTGTACCAGTTTTTGCTTCTTCAAGTGCTTGGAATGCAGAACCAGCTACGATTGGTGTATCATCACCTGGGAAATCGTACTCAGAAAGAAGTTCACGTACTTCCATCTCTACAAGCTCTAACATCTCTTCTTTATCTTCATCATCAAGTTGGTCTTCTTTATTTAAGAATACAACAATGTAAGGTACACCTACTTGTTTAGAAAGAAGGATATGCTCTCTAGTTTGAGCCATTGGTCCATCAGTTGCAGCAATTACAAGAATCGCACCATCCATTTGAGCAGCACCAGTAATCATGTTTTTAACGTAATCGGCGTGACCTGGACAGTCTACGTGAGCGTAGTGTCTATTTTCTGTTTCATACTCTACGTGAGAAGTCGCAATGGTAATTCCTCTTTCTCTCTCTTCTGGTGCATTATCGATTGCATCGTAATCCATAAGCTCAGTATCACCTGCTACTGCAAGTACAGCAGTAATAGCAGCTGTTAGAGTTGTTTTCCCGTGGTCAACGTGACCGATAGTACCAATGTTAACATGTGGTTTGGTTCGTTCAAATTTTTCTTTAGCCATGTTTTTCTCCTAGCGTAAAATATGTTATATAAAGGCAGTATTATACCTTAATCATCTTAAGTCAATATTAACCTATATGGACAGGAGTATAGTAAATAAAGATACTACACACTTGTCCATACTTGGCTTCTGGAGCCCATAGTGAGACTTGAACTCACGACCTCTTCCTTACCAAGGAAGTGCTCTACCCCTGAGCCATATGGGCAAAATTCTATTTTTATGTAAAAAAACAGATGTTATGTATGAAAGCTTTGAAAATGTGAAGTTGTAAGTTTTTGTTAAGTACATAATTCACACAGCTCCCAGTTTATGGAGCGGGCGAAGGGATTCGAACCCTCGACAGCCTGCTTGGAAGGCAGGAACTCTAGCCACTGAGCTACGCCCGCATCTATATGTAACTTAACATCTATGGTGGTGGGTGAAGGATTCGAACCTTCGAAGACGTAGTCAGCGGATTTACAATCCGCCCTCGTTGGCCACTTGAGTAACCCACCACTTATATATGTTTGTTTAACTGGTACAAACACTGATAATTATATTTTATGGAGCTGGTGAAGGGACTCGAACCCCCGACCTGCTGATTACAAATCAGCTGCTCTAGCCAACTGAGCTACACCAGCACCATCATTAAAAGCTGTTATGCTTGAAATGGTGCAGAATTATAGACAAAAAAACTTTTTATGTCAAGGGTTTTCATAAAAAAAGTGAAAAAAAAGCGTTTTTTAGAATTTTTCACTAGAATAGTACCGAATTATCTCCCTATAAAGGCTCTTCTATGAAAATTCTATTAGCTCCTAGTGAAACAAAAACCCAAGGAGGGACACTCCCTTTTGAACTCTCTAAACTCTCCTTTTCATCATTAACCCCACTAAGAGAAAAATTATTACATGACTATACTCAAGAAGTCACTACCTCCTCCACCGAAGCATTAAAAGTTTTTTTAGGATTGAAAAAAGAGAAAGAGTTACAACGCTATGGAAAACCATTATGGAATAGTCCAACAAAAAAAGCAATTGAACGCTATACAGGTGTAGCCTTTGAGAAGTTAGACTACCCTCATCTCTCTCCCGAAGCACAAAGGTATTTAGAAGAGAATCTTATTTTATTCTCTAACCTTTTTGGTATTTTAAGACCACAAGACCCTCTTCCAGACTATCGACTTAAGCAAGGAAAAGAGCTAAAAGGACAAAAAGTAGAACAGCTTTACAAAGAACACCTCTCTGCTTTGTTAGATGATTACTTTGAGAAAGAGGAGATTCTTGATTTACGTGCACACTACTATCAAAAATTTTATACACCAAGTAAAAACTATACAACTTTAACTTTTTTAAAAGAAGGAAAAGTGGTGAGTCATTGGGCAAAAGCCTATCGTGGTCTTGTCTTAAGAACCATTGCCCAAGCTCACGTTACCTCCATTGAGGCACTTCTTGCACTTCCTATTCAAGGATTACAACTTCAAGAGATACAAGAGCGTAAAAAATATCGTGAGATTATCTATACCATTCATACACCCTCTTAAGAAACACTCAAAGTATCATCCTCTTGAGGATTCCACTCTTTAAGGGGTATCCAAAATGAGAGTGCCAAAAGTACGCTACCAAAAAGAAGAAGTGTCACTAAAGAAGGGCTTTCAAACCACTCAAACAGTGTTACTTTTCCCTGTGTTTGACCTATGAGTGAAGCAAAAAAATCATCATAATAGTAAGTAAAGAACCATCCTCCCACTAAACCACCTAATCCTGCAACCCACAAATCAATCCGTCCTTGTGCCATACCAATAGGGGCTGTACCAGGACAACTTCCCAAAATAGCCATCGCACTCCCAAAGAGTGTGCCTCCTAAAACAATTCCTCCAATGACTAAGGGTTTAATATGATAGTGTGCCACTCCCATCTCTACGAAGAAGTAGAGTCCTATACTTGTTAAACCTATTGTAAAAAAGAGCATCTTTGGTACAAGGGTATCCTCTAAAAGTGAAAAACCTGCGATTTTCTCAAACGCATAGAGCCTAGTAAGATAAATAATCAAACCAAAACAAAAGCCTAAAAGTAGAATAAGCCATAAAGAGCCATGAGCTTGTGTTGAGATATCTTGTAACAACTGTTTAAACATATCCATTACTCTGCCTTCTTCGTTGGATAGAAGAGATACCCTGTTAGAAGTAGAGAGGAGAGTACCACTGCACCAAAAAGAATAGACGAGATAGCCAATTGGCTCATTCCTGACATAAAGTGTCCTGAAGTACACCCTCCTGCTAATCTTGCTCCAATAATCATCAAAAATCCAGCAATAAAACTCCAGATAAGGCGAGAAAGAACCGAAGAACCTTTTCTCTCTCTCCAACCATCAGGAATAACACTCCATTGAAATGTACGTTTAATCAAAACTCTCCAGATAAGAAGAGGTAAAAAAACACCTAAAAGAAACAAGGCTTCCCATGCTCCAGAGTGATGTATCTTTTGAAAATAGTTCCCCTCTTGGGCTGAACTATCAACAATAAGTGTTGCAAGATAAGGGACTGTGGTTGAAGCACCTATGGGTCTATCTGCACCCCAAATAGAGAAAGTAAAGAGAAGAAGGAGGGACATAGCAATCCCACCTATCCACCAAGTGTGTTGTTTCATAAAAAGTTCCTTTTACATAAGAGTCTCAAGAGTCAAAAGCTCTTCTTATGCAATGGTATCCTCTTTCTATTACCCTACTAAGTAATACTCTCTACACCCGTTCAATATTACCAATGACCTTTCCTACTACCTCTAACTCCTCTTGAGGTATAAGTTGTGGAGGATAGAGAGGATTATCGGAGATGAGTGCCATCATTCCATCGGCACGATGCTCAATCCGTTTAATAAAGAGTCCACTAAGTGTAGAAAGTACAAAAATACCCTCTTTCTCAATAGAGCAATGAGAACGGTCTATAAAAATAATACTACCATCTTGAAGGGTTGGCTCCATAGACTCCCCCTCTAGATGAATCGCATCGACACACTCAGCACTTCCACCTACGACAGTATCGAGTAGTTTTCTATCGAGGGTTAACATCTCATAGGCTTCATTAAAAACCTCTGCACCCCCTCCTGCACTGGCTCTAATATTGGCAAAATAGCGTACTTGAAAAAACTTATCTGTTTCAGCTTTAAGCATATCAATCGCTTGGTCAAAAAAGAGCCAATTTACAGAGATACGTCTTAAGGCACAAAACTCTAAAATCTCCTCATAGGGTATAGAGTTACGTTTTTTCATCGTTGCAAAGGTTGATTGAGGAATGCCTAACATATCTGCAACATCCTTATCAAAAACCTTTCTCCCCTTACGACTCTCAGAGAGAATATCTTTTAACTTCTCAATCACCTCTTTAAATGCTAACATCTCTACCTCCTTCTAACAACACTTCTCCAGCCCAAAAGGTATCTATGCTGTATAGCTATCTAGAAGAAGTACCATTACCTCTTCTCCTGCCTCTTTTGAAGACTCCTCTTCAGACGTAACCATGAGTGCAACATCTCCAAGCATATTGGTCAAAATAGCAGAAGTTCCTACCTTTTTACCTTTAAAATCAACATAGTACTCCCCCTCTACCTCAGAGAGATTACACGCTGTAAACTCTGCTTTTTTAGCACGTTTTGTAAAAGGTTCTTTTAAGCGTGCTTTAATTTGACGAAGCCCTCCTCTTCCAGCTTGCATCTTCTCTATAAGAGGCAGGAGATAAAGCAGTGCTGTTACAGTAGAGGAGTAGGCAAATCCAGGTAATCCAATAATAAATTGTTTTCCTTTTTGTGCCACCATAATATGTTGCCCAGGTTTAATGCGTACCCCCTTAAAGAGAATCTCACACCCCAATGCACCAATCACATCTTTTACAAAATCAAAATCCCCAACACTCACCCCACCTGTGGTGACAACAATATCACTCTTTTGGAGTGCCATCTCTAAAGCATTCAAGATACTCTCTTTATCATCAGAGATAGCTCCTAACTGTAAAGGTATACCATGATACGCTTTCACCATTGCCTCTAAAATATAGTTATTAGAAGAACGAATTTGTGCTGAGTTTGTCTGCTCTTCACCTAACAATAATAGCTCTGAACCCGTAGAGAGAATCGCTACGGTTGGTTTCTCATAAACCCACACTTTTGCAATATTTAAACTGGCCAAGACACCAATTTCACAAAAGCTAAGACGTGTACCTTGAGGAATGAGAAGTTCCCCTTTGGCATAATTCTCACCAATAGCACGAACAGAGAAACCAAAAGGAACCTCTTGTGTGATGACAATCTCATCCCCTTCTACACAAACATTCTCAATAGGAATTAACGTATCAGCCCCTTCTGGCATTAAAGAACCAGTAAAGGTCTTAATACACACTCCCTCTCTTACAGCATCACTCACTTCTGAACCAGCAGGGTTGATACTGCTTATCTTTAAACGTCCCAAACAGAGGTCTTGATGGCGTATGGCATACCCATCCATTGCTGAAGTAGGTTTTGCAGGAGAGTGGTGGTCAGCTACAATATCTTCAGCCAAGACATACCCTTGTGCCTCCATTAAAGGAAGTTCCTTTCTCTGAGTAGGCGTCACATTCGCCTCTTTCATCTTCTTTAGTGATTCATTAAAATGTATCATGCTAATATTCCTGCTCCATTCATTTTTGTACTTCTCTGCTCTGCATAGATACGCTTTCCCTCTTTGACATCATATTTCCAAATAGGGGCATTGGCTTTAAAATCTTCCACAAACGCTTCAATAAGACGCAGTGCTACTTTACGTTGAGGAGAGAAAACAGCAGAGACGTATGAAGAGGTATGAATGGGGACATCACCCACAGCGTGTGCCATCTTTACAATAGCCCCCTCCTCTTTCGCACGTGCTTCCCACTTTTGAAACCATGCCAATAAGAGAGGCTCATAAATATCAAAACTTAACGCCTCAATCCCATCTTCTTGACGAATAATCCCTACAAAGGGGATATATGCACCATAGTTCTCCTCTTGGTGTTGTGCTAACCACGTAGAAAAAATCCTATTGACATCTAAAGAGCCTTCATATAACTCCATGACCTACCCCCCACACACAGGAGGGAGTAAAGAGATACAATCTCCCTCTTTCAGAGTAAAGTTACGCTCAGTCACTAAGACATCATTCACAGCAACAGCACACCCCTCTAACCAAGGGGCTAATAGTTCATTAGACTTTAAAATCTCTGAAACCTCTACAAGTGTTGAGGCTTCTACCTCTATGGGGGCGTGTCCAATAGGACCTAAAAATTCAACTGTTACCATCGATGAAACTCCTTAATAGCTAAAGATTATAATTCTTGTTTGGTATAATTACGCTTAAAAAAGGGTCTGTATGTTATTTGGAAGTATCAGCTACTTAAACCTGCTCCCTTTTCAACTCTTTTTGAAACGTACCATATCAAGCAATGGTGCAAAAATGGCACTACACTACCACCGTGCTGTCCCTTCAAAAATTAACCATGCACTTAAAAAACGTCATATTGATGCAGGATTTGTCTCCTCTGTTACCTCCAAAGCCTATCGCTGTACTGACTTAGGTATTATTGCCCATAAAGCTGTCTACTCAGTCTTTGTCATAGAAGGAGATGCCCAACGTGACCCAGCATCGGCTACATCAAACCATTTAGCCCAACAACTCAATCTTCAAGGGCGTGTACTCATTGGTGATGTTGCGTTGAAGTACTATCTTGAAGGGGGAGAGGGGATTGACTTAGCTAAAGCATGGTATGAGAAGACCAAACTCCCTTTTGTCTTTGCACGGCTATGCTACAACAAACACGCTCAAGAGATAGAAAAAATCGCAAAACGCTTTAGCCATACACCCGTAAAGATTCCCCAATATATCTTAAAACGAGAAGCCAAAAAAAGAGGCATTACCCCTAAAGAGCTGACTTGGTATTTAGAGCATATTCACTATAAGATGGATTGGAGAGCCAAAAGGGCATTGAAGTTGTTTTTAAAACAGTAA
>Ga0256828_1000237_pt1 | contig 37924 bp, 34 predicted proteins | sample CV88metaG_FD_185993 | JGI IMG/M metagenome (GOLD analysis project Ga0256828, IMG submission 185993) | Hydrothermal vent microbial communities from East Pacific Rise, Pacific Ocean - CV88 | ecosystem: Environmental > Aquatic > Marine > Hydrothermal vents | place: Pacific Ocean: East Pacific Rise...
TTATTGAAAATGAAAATATTGTTACTAAAAATGTAAATGATGTTTCAGTTGATGAAGTTGTTTTGGTAAGTGCTGGTGATAGAGTTGCTCTTGATGGTATTATTATCGATGGAAATGGTACATTTGACGAATCTTCCTTAACAGGGGAAAGTGATCCTATTTTTAAGGATATTGGAGATAATATTATTAGTGGAACGGTAAGTATCGATGCTGATGTGAAGTATAAAGTTACAAAAGATTATGCACATTCAACAATGAGTAACATAGTTTCATTACTTGAAAATGCAATGAACAATAAGCCAAAAATTCAACAGCTTGCAAATAAGCTCAGTGAATATTTTTCTTCTATTATTTTACTTTTATCTTTATTCACTTTTTTAGGTTGGTACTTTTATACTACAAATTTTGAACAATCTTTTATGATTGCTATCTCTGTTATAGTGATAGCTTGTCCATGTGCACTTGCACTCGCTACACCTGTCGCAACATTAGTAGGACTTTCTATTGCCTCAAAAAGAGGTATTTTATTTAAAGAAGCTGCACAACTTGAAACGATGTCCCATGCAAATATTTTGGTTGTTGATAAAACAGGAACAATTACACAGGGAAAACCAACTGTTGTGAAAGAAGAACTCTTTGATGATTTTGATAGTTCTTTACTTTATTCACTTCTTTTAAATTCAAAACATCCTATAGCTAAAGCTGTAGCTTCGCATATTTATACAGAAGAATTGAATTGTATGGAGTTACAATCTTATAATAATATAGCTTCACAAGGTTTAAGTGCTATGTATAACGGTAAAATGGTTGCAGGTGGAAATACAAAGATGATGCAAACAATAGGCTTACATGTAGAAGATACAGGTAGTGAAGATAGTGAATTTTATTTTGCATACGATGGAAAAATTTTGGCTAAATATGAGCTTTTTGATACACCACGAGAAGATGCAAAAGAAGCAATTGACGCTATACAAAAACTTGGTATTGAAGTGATAATGCTTACTGGTGATCATACACGAAGTGCACAAAAGGTGGCTTCTTTAGTTGGTATTGAAAAGTATGTTGCACAGATGACACCACAAGAAAAAGCTTCTTATATTGAGAAACTTCATAAAGATGGAAAAGTTGTTGTGATGGCTGGAGATGGTGTTAATGATATTTTAGCGTTAGCAAATAGTGATATAGCTATTGCTATGGGTAACGGAAGTGATATAGCTATTGAAGTGAGTGATGTTGTCTTACTTAATGATACATTTAGTTCTTTATATGATAGTTTTAAAATTTCTCGTAAAACATTTACGATGATAAAAGAAAATCTTGGACTTTCTTTAGTTTATAATGGTATAACAATTCCACTTGCAATGTCAGGATATGTTATACCTTTAGTAGCTGCTATTTCCATGAGTATTAGTTCGTTACTTGTCGTTGGAAACTCTATGCGAATAAAATTTGGTTATAAGGATTAGAAAATGGATAGTTGGGTAATTGGAATGATGCTTGGAGTATCTGTGTTTTTAGGAAGTATTGCACTTGTTGCATTGATGTGGGCAATTAAAAAGGGACAGTTTGATGATAAAGAGAAATTTTTAAATGCTGCTTTATTTGATAATGAAGATGAACTTAACGATGCACAAAAACTTGAAGAAAAAAGAAAAGATGCTTTAAGAAAAAGAGAATATAGACCAGAGTAAAAAAAGAAAGAAGGTTACCCTCGAAAGGGTAACTAAAAGTAAAATTATTTACCGATTGTTTGTGCGAAAGCTTCTAAATCAGCGTCAGAGTAACGAGATACTTGACCTTTCATAACACCTTTCATTGGTCCACCGAAAGTTCCAGCTTTGTAACCTTTAAGAGCTTCAGCAATTTCAGCGTGAGTCATATCTTTAACAATTTTAGATTTACCCATAGCATGTTTTTCGAAGTTTGCACCATGACAAGCAGCACAAGCTTTACCGTTAACACCAGCCATAGCAACAGAAGATACTGCTAAAGCAGCGATTGTAGCGATTACAATTTTTTTCATTTTATTTCCTTAATATAAAGTTTCGTCTCAATTATAATGGTTTAAGTCTTAAATACTTGTTAATCAAATTAAAGGTATCATTTTATTAAAATTAATTTATTATGGGTGTAACTATGCGATATATAGAAAAAGATTTAGAGAGTGCTACGATTTTAATTACTGGTGGTGCAGGTTTTATAGGTTCAAATTTAGCTTTTTATTTTCAAGAAAATCACCCAAAAACAAAAGTGGTTGTTCTTGATAGCTTTCGAAGTGGTGAAACACTCAGTAATGGTAATTTAAAATCATTTGGGCATTTTAAAAATCTTTTAGGATTTCATGGTGAAGTAATCAGTGGTGATATCAACGATAAAAAACTTCTAGAAAATTTAGAAAGTAATTATAAGTTTGATTATATATTCCATGAAGCTGCTATCTCAGATACTACAGCACAAGAACAAGATTTAATGATAAAAACAAATGTGAACGCGTTTAAAGATTTACTAGATTTGGCTGTGGCGCATAATGCAAATATGATTTATGCTTCTTCTGCTGCTACTTATGGTGACAGTGATGTTTTTAAAGTTGGACATGAATCGCCAAATAATGTTTATGGATTTTCAAAAGTGATGATGGACAATATCGCATATGAGTATATGAGAAAAGAGAATATTTCTATCGTAGGGCTTCGTTACTTTAATGTTTATGGAGCAAGAGAGTATTTTAAAAACTCTACAGCATCTATGGTTTTACAGTTTGGACATCAACTTTTAGCTGGAAAAAATCCTCGCCTTTTTGAAGGAAGTGATAAAATTTTAAGGGATTTTATTTATATAGAAGATATTGTTCAAGCAAATATTAAAGCGATGCATCCTAAAAAAAGTGGTGTGTATAATGTAGGAACAGGGAAAGCAAGAAGTTTTCAAGATATTGTAGATATTTTACAAAAAGAGTTACAAACGAAACTTACATGTGAGTATATTCCTAATCCTTTTATTGGTTCTTATCAGTTTTTTACACAGGCAGATATTACAGATACAAAAGAGTATTTAGGGTATGAGCCTCGTTATAAGATGGAAGATGGTATTGCTATGTATGTTCCTGAGATTAAACGCATCTATGAAACAGAAGTGAAATAATGCAAACATTTAAAAATGTCAAACCAAATATTTTAGTTGTTGGTGATTTGATGATAGATCACTACTTATGGGGAAGTTGTGAGCGTATTAGCCCTGAAGCTCCTGTTCAAGTGGTTGATATTGCAAAAGAGACGACAGTTCTTGGTGGTGCTGGTAATGTTATCAATAATTTAAAAGCTTTAGGTGCTTTAGTAAGTGTTGCTGGTGTCATCGGTGATGATGCTAATGGTAAAGAGCTTACAAGTATGCTGCAAAGTATTGATGTACAAACGCGACAGCTTATCGTACAAAAAGATAGAAAAACATCGAAAAAAAGTCGAGTTATTGCTGTGAGTCAACAGATTCTTCGTTATGATAAGGAGAGCAAAGAAGATATCAGTGAAGAGTCGGAGCATCGTATTATAGGCTCTATAGAAACAGAGATACAGAGTTATGATGCTATCATCCTTTCTGATTATGGAAAAGGTGTTTTAACACACACCCTTTGTCAACAAATAATTACTTTAGCTAAAGAGCAAAATGTAAAAGTTTTAGTTGATCCAAAAGGGAGTGATTTTTCAAAATATGAAGGTGCTTATCTCCTTACACCAAATAAAAAAGAGGCTATTTTAGCCACTGGAATAGAGATAGTAGATGAGTCTAGTTTGGAAAAAGCGCTTCTTCAGTTAAAAGCTACATGTAAGCTTGATATTTCACTCATTACCCTTTCTGAAGATGGTATTGCTATTTATGATACGGAGTTGAAAAAGTTTCCAACAGTTGCCAAAGAGGTATTTGATGTAACGGGTGCTGGAGATACAGTGATAGCTTCCATAGCTTTTGCTTTAAGTGCTGGAAAATCTATAGAAGAGACTGCAGCTTTTGCAAACTTGGCTGCTGGTGTGGTTGTTGGTAAGATAGGAAGTGCAACTGTAACCATTGATGAGATAGAGGAGTATGAAGCTTCTTTACATAAAAGTACTTCAGATGCACATATAAAATCTTTTGAAGAGATAGAGAAAATAGTACAGCGTTACAAAGCACAAGGGAAAAAAGTTGTCTTTACAAATGGGTGTTTTGATATCTTACATGTAGGGCATGTAAAATACCTTCAAGAAGCAAAAAGTTTTGGTGATGTCCTCATTGTTGGGCTCAATTCTGATGCTTCTGTATCTCGTTTAAAAGGACCTACTCGTCCTGTAAATCCTGCACAAGATAGAGCCTATTTACTAGCAGCACTTGAAGCAGTTGATTTTGTGGTGCCTTTTGAAGATGATACACCTTATGAACTTATAAAGATGGTAGCTCCAGATGTTCTTGTTAAAGGTGGTGATTACGAAGGTAAAGAGGTTGTCGGAACAGAATTTGCTAGAGAATTAAAACTTGTTGCTTTTGTAGATGGCAAAAGTACAACAAAAACAATAGAAAAAATACAAGGAACTTCATGTTAAAAAAATTAAGTGTATTAGCTTTTTGTGCAGTCTCATCATTTGCGATGCACAATGCAGAGATTAATATCAACGATACAGATTTAGAATTAGGTCTTAATTTTGATATGGGTCAGTTTAATGATGCCATACAACCTGAAACAATGTTTGTAGGGATGAAGTTTTTAAATGGTGATGAAAGTAATGCTGATCCTGAAAATGTAGATATAGACCCTTTATATGAGGTGAATTTTTTATCTATACATGCTATAGGTAATCAAGGTATGAGTTTAGGTATGGGTGTGAAATTTGAATATACACAAACACAAACTCAAAATTTTAGTGCATTACCTTTAGGTCTTGAAGCAGCATATAAATTACCTTTAAAAGAGTTTGTACCTATGAGACTTCATGGTGCTTTATATTTTGCACCAAAATCTTTAGCATTTAGTGATGCAGATAACTATTTAGAGTATAGAATCGACTATAATGCAGAGATTATTCCACATGGTAATTTAGTTGTTGGGTATAGACATATAGAAACAAACTACAAAGCAGCTGATTTAACATTCAACTCTTCTATCTATTTTGGATTTAAAATAGGGTTTTAAACCCTTACATGTAAACTTTTTACAGCTTCTATAACTTCAGAAGCTGTAATGGTTGTCATACACTCGTGATGCTTAAGAGGGCATTCCCTTTTCATACATGGGCTACATTCCATCTCATGTCTTACAAGAACACTTTTTTTATTCATCCATTGTGAAGTCTCTTTATATTTTGTTGGTCCAAAAATAGCAACTGTTGGTACTTGATAGGCTGCTGCTACATGCATAGGTCCACTATCATTTGTGATAAATAAAGAGCACCCACCAATAGTGGCACATAACTCTTCTATAGTTGTTTTTCCTGCTAAATTTATAAAGTTTGTTATTTGAAGTTTTTCAAGATGTTTTTGAATATCTTGAGCCATCTCCACCTCATTAGGTCCACCAAAGATGATAATATCATAGTCACTACTAAAATAAGCTGCTACTTCTGCAAATCGTTCAGGGTACCATCGTTTTGCACTTCCATAAGTAGCTCCTGCATTAATTCCTAACATTGGTTTTTCAAACTCTTTTTTCTTAATATAGAGTTTTAAAGGGGGAATAATCCCATCAAAATTTTCTTGGTTAATCATAGCGAGTTCTACATACTGTTTTACAAGGTGTTGCTGTGTTGAAATATTGGGTGTATGAGAAAGTAAAAAGTTACTGTGCCACGAGGCTCTAGCTATTGTGATAACAGTACCTGTTAATCGTAAAAGTAATGAGGCGTGTATCTGATTTCGAAATGAGATAGCCATATCAAAACTACCTAGTTCTTTTGCAAGTTTATAAGTTGCGAGTACTCTAGAGGAAGCTTGTTTTGTTGTATCTACTATAGCTTTTTTTGTATGAGGGTGATGTTTGATAGCCTCTATAGAAACATAGCTTCCAACAAAGGTAAATTCTACTTGAGGGTAATAATGAACCAAGAGTTCAAGAGCTGGAGTTGTCATCACAGCATCTCCTAGCCAGTTTGGTAAAATAACAAGTATTTGCATAGTAGTGTTCCTTTAGACGCAGTTTATATGTTGAGGTTGTGCTTTTGTGATAAAAAGATACACAGGTGCAGAACCAATTTTTATAATCTCTCTTGTAATAGGCTTGCCAAGTTTATCATAAGCATCAAAATAGTTCTCATTTTTAAGTGTTGTATTTTTTAAAGACCAGTGAATTTGAATCAGTTGTTCATCAACCCAAATTTGTAAAATATAATACTCTCTTTTAATATCTAAGCGTAAAAATTGAGCTGTTTGAAATGTTTTTACCATAAATGTATAGGCTTGAAAAGCTTCTCTTTTGCGTAGCCCATCTTTTGTATCTACAAGTCCATATCCTCTTGCTATAAGTTGATGCCATGAGATAGAATCAACTTGTTGTGAAGCAAAAGTTAAAAAATGGTAACGAAGCATATAGTCACAGTAGTGTTGTTCACTTACACATTCATGCTCACTTGTAGGTGCATAGGGTGCTGTGTTGCTAAGAGGCCAATTTGTTTCTGTAATATGCAGTCGTTGTTTTGTTTTTGGACTTAACCATACCATAGTACTTAAAAGTGCAATTTTATCCATAAGGGAAAAACCAAGCTGAGTATTTTCTGGAGCACCTCGTCTATCTACATAGAGTAGGGCTGCTGTTGCATCGTAACGACATTTACATAGGTTAAAAAGGGTATGTGCTGTGAAGTGAAATTCAAAGTCTATGACACCACTACCTAAAAGTTTTATGTTCTGAAAGTGTTGTTGTTTAAGTGTATAAGCAACTTGAAAAAATCCCAGATACTCTTTGACCGAAAAAAAGCCCCATTTTGCACGGTTTATTGTTGAACCAATTTCAAAATAGGTAACATACTCTTGTAGAGTTGTAAAAATTGTATGAAGATCTTTTTCCAAAAGGATAAGGTCTTCTATATGCTCTCTATCTTGTAAGATTTTAAGGGTCACTGTTTTATCTTTATGGTTTTGTAAAAAACTAAGGAGTTCTGGAAGTTTTTGCATTTCCCAAAGTTTACATCGCACTAAAATATGCTTAACACCAAGCTCTTCTATAAATTGATGTGCTTCTTTTGGATTTCGCTCAAAATCAACTCCCATAGAGAAGAATGTTTGGGAGTTTATCTCTCTTCTTTTAATAAAAGGCATCATAACAATAGAAAGAGGAAGAGTAACAAGTGCTGTTGCAACAGTTGTAAGAAGCGAAGGTAACTCTTTTTTTCTCATACGCTTTTTATAAACTTTATCTGTAAGTAGTGCTGGTTGGTCGGAATAGTTATCCCATTTAAAAGGTGTTTTCATGAATGACTCATTTTTTTATAAAGTTGTATATAGCTTTGTTTCATACTCTGTGGAGAAAATTTATTAAGTGTTTGCAGAGCATTATCTGTAAAGTATAGTTGTTGTTCTTGATTTTGATAAAGAGAGATAATGGCTTCTTTCAATGCTTTTGTATCTGCTTTATTGACAAGTTTTCCATTGAAATCATGTTCTATAATATCTACAATACCTCCTACACGAGAAGCCACAATGGGTACTTGCAGCTTTATAACATCTAAGAGAATAGAACCTAATCCCTCATTTTGAGATGGAAAAACAAACATATCCAAGGCAGCGATATAATCATCAACATTATTAACAAAGCCTTCAAAAAAGATATTTTTACTTCCTTGTGCAAGGTTATGCAACATAGCTGCATCTTCTCCTCCACCAACGAATAAAAAAGCGATATCTGGATACTCTTTTTCTATCTCTTTTGCTACTTTTATAAGATAAGCTTGCCCTTTGTGTTTATTATCTAATGCTCCAATATGCCCTATAAGAAATTTATTTTTAAATCTTTGCTTTATCTCTGTAATTTTTTCTTCATGGAGCTGAAGCTCATTATAAGCACTAGGAATAACAACTATATGAGCTTTCTTTGTTACTTTTTCTATCTCTTTTTGAATGGCATGAGAGAGTGCAACTACATATGAAGCATTTTCATATAATTTTCTGTTAAGAAAATTATTTTTAATAGGGTTATCAACCCGTCGAGTAACTATATAAGGTATGTTATAAAATTTTGATGCAAAGTATGCTAATTGGAGTGCTTTTGTTTCGTGTGCATGTAAAATTTTTGCGTTGCGAAAAACAGAGATAAAAAAGATATAAGGTTTAGATATTTCTATGATTTCAAGATTTTTTATATGTTTACATCGTTGAAGAAGTTGTGAGTTTTTTCGAACAATGAGTTGTTGTATATAGCCCTCATCGCTAAGTTGCTCTATTAAAATTTGAGTTTGTCTTTCTCCTCCACGGAATCCTTTGGCTAAGTTTATATGGGTGATTTTCATAAACTACTGTTCCCAAAGTGATTCAGAAGAAGTTTTTGTTTTTTGCATCTCTAAAAGTTTTGCATATTTCATATAAGAGTTTATGGATGCGGTAAGAGATATGGTTAATCCATCTATTCCATCGAGAAAACCCCTTTGTATGATATATTTTCTAATAAAAGAACTAATAAAGTGTATAGGTGGAGAAAAACTATAAACTTTTACCCCTCTTTGTTGTAGCATTTTAGCTCCTCTAGAACTAAAACGATTTGTTTTGTGAAGTAGTTGATGATAATTTTTATATGAGTAGTGGATAATATGACCATCTAAAAGTTGAACATTTTTTTCGGAAATTGATGAATGACCAGCAGTTTCTTTAAATTTTGTAAATTGTTTATTGTAAAGCCTTATACAAATATCTGGATACCATCCACAATATTGTATCCATCGTTTACCAATATAGTTTTTACGTTTAAAACTATAAGCATTGTAATTTGTTTCTTGTTCTTTTATCTGATTAATAGATTCAATCATCTTTTTATCCAGACGTTCATCTGCATCAATACTTAAAATCCAATCAAAAGTACTATATTCCTGTACAATATTTTTTTGTGGACCATCTCCAAGATATTTTTTTTGAATAACAATAGCACCTAATTGTTTGGCAAGAGCAACTGTATTATCGTTACTATATGAATCAACAACAATAATTTCATCACAAACATTCTGTAATGATTTAATACATTCAACTATATTTTCTTCCTCGTTTAATGTTATTATATTTCCAGTGATTTTCATATTTTTCCTATTATTTTTTTTAATAATTTTTTTCGTTTCTTGAATTTATATGTTTTTAGTTGTTCTTTTTTTAAAATTTTTAATGCTAGTTCAGGATTTATATGCTGTACCTGAGCATAACTTCTTGCTATGATTTCTAAATCTTCATCATTTTTAATCCATAATTTATTAAGATTTTTAAGCCCTTTTTCTGCAGAAATTTTAAAAAACTTCATACGGTTTATATCTACAAGTGAGAATATTCTTTTCTTTCTGTTAGTAATTAAAATATTTCCTAGTGAATAGTCTTCATGCCAAATTCCCTTTTGGTGGAGTTTAGCTGTAAAAATTGCAAATTCTTTGAGTATATTTTTATAATCAGGAGTTTTATGATGAACTACTTCTCTAATGGTAAAGTCATAAGGTTCATAACTAGAGATGAAATAGCTTTCTTTTAAAAGTTTATTAGTATAAAACTCAATAACAGCGATTGGATGAGGTGTATTTATTCCCCTTTTATGAAGTTCTATAGCATTGAAATAAGATTTTTTTGCTTTAGATGCTTTAAAAAATGAATAAATAATAGAATTGAAAAAGTTTGGTTTTTTAAATGATTTGACAACATATTGCTTATCTTGTATATTTATGATTTTAAGTTCATTACGTGCTTTATGTATAATGTTTGTATTATTGTCAAAAGTTTTTTTAATTGTAGTTAATTCATTTTGAAGATGTTGATATTGAGGGTGAAGTAAATAAGTAATGTTCAAGACAATTCTCCTGCATTCTGAAAATATTTTTCCATCACTAGGAGGGAAATAACTTTCTCTTGTTTAATATTTCTAAACTGTTCTGTATAAAGGTTAGCTTGTGATATGATTTTTTTTGCTTCTTCTACATGGTAAGTATAATATAATATTTTCTCTTCAAGATCACTATAGTCTTCTTTTAAAAGTACATAATGGTAATTTGCTTTTAATGTTCCCTCCATAAACCATGTTTCATATTTTGGCTGAGTCATAAAGACTAAAGAGGAAGAAGACATAATCCATTTTAAGTTAGAAGCGACATCGTTACCTTCTATTGCTAGTATAAATTTATATTTGAGTTGCTCCTGAAGAGAAAGTTTTTCTTTTTGCCAAGGAACATTTATATCCCCTTTCGTATTAGTTTGACCTACATTACATAACGGATGATTATAAAATTTTTGTATAAATTTTTGTCTATGTTCTTTATAACATTTACCTCTCCAGACTAAGAGATTTTTTTTACTTTCAAAAGTATTTTTATCTTTGACAAAAATAAAATGACGAATTTTATTTAGCTTTAGTAGTACAGAATTTTGGTTATTTACATTAATTGGACGACTTTTAACAAAAGAAGGAACATCTGGAACATCAATAACATCCCCAAAAATATAGTGAAATCGTAAATGACTTGGAAAATATTTTAGGAGCGTTAATAAATCAAAAAAATATGTTTTTTTAGGTTCCTTAAAAAATTGTTTATAGTTTTTTGCATGTTTTTTAACTGAAAAATAGTCAGTCTTGTTATAGTAATTTACTCTATATTGTATATATTGATCTTGTCTTGATTTTTTTAGAATTTTTTCTTTCGTTAACAAAAAGAAAAATTTAGGGGTAAAAAGAATGATAAGATGTTCTAAATAGTAAAGTAGTTTTGTATTTTTACTAAAATCTATACGGAAATATTGTTTCATAAAATTAATAAATAGCCTTTTCTAAAATAAGTTCAATTATAACAAGTTTGTTCTTAATTATTGAAATCTACGTAATATATAAGTACTTTTATATAATTCTCATAGAGTTTTTTGTATTATTTATTTAATAAAAATAAAGAAGGATTTTTTTGGAAAAATTTAAAAATAAATTAAGTTTATTTGTAGATGTTATGTTGTCTTCCAATACAATAAAAAATATACAGTATGACGATGTATATCGTATTTTATTAATATTATTGGCATTTGTAATGCCTTTATCTAGAGCAGCTATTAGTTTTTTTGTAGTTTTTATTATTATTACATATATAATTGAAGGGAAATATAGTATTAAGTGGAAAAAAATATATAATATGAAGCCTTTACGGTTTATTATATATTTTGTTGTTTTTATGAATGTAACATTATTATGGTCTAAAAATATAGATTACAAAACATTTTTATCTATTGATTATAATTATTTACTCTTAATTCCAGTTTTTTTTACTATTTTAAAAAGAGAATGGACGTATACTATTTTAAATAGTTTTTTGATGGGAATGTTTGTAAGTGAAGTTATCTCTTATGGCATTTATTTTGGTTTATGGTCCTTTGGTCATGGATCACCTTCTGATCCTACACCGTTTATGAATCATATTGCATATAGTATTTTTTTGGCTTTTACTTCTGTATTGTTGTTATCGAGATTATTTTCTTCCTATTATAACAAAATTGAAAAATTTCTTATTTTTCCTTTTTTTATTACAGTTACTATTAATTTATTTATTACTGGTGGTCGAACAGGGCAGATTGCATTTATTTTTGGTGTATTAGTTATGTTTATAATCCATTATCGATTAACAATAAAAAGCCTTCTGTATTCAATATTGTTATTAGTTAGCATATATTTTGTTGCATATAATACTAGTCAAACTTTTCAAAAAAATGTTGATAAGTCTTTTATAGAGTTTGAAAAAATTTCTCATTTAGATTTGAGGTCATCATTTGGTGTTAGGGTATCTTATATTTTAATAACGAAAGAAATTTTAGAACAAGATTATAAAAATATTTTATTTGGAGTAGGTTATAATGATGTTCATAGCGAAATTAAAAATATACTAGATAATAAATTAAAAACATTTAAGTTAAGAAAAGAATTTATTTTAACACATAATACACATAATCAATATTTGCAATTAATCTTACAATCTGGAGTTGTAGGTCTTATTTTATTTTTTAGTAGTATCTTTTTTATCCTCAAGTCACAATATTATATAAAAGAAATGAAGGATATTTCTATTTTATTTTTGATTGTTTTTTTGTTCTCATTTGTTGCAGATACTATATTGGAATTACAATTTTCAAGAACTTTATTTATTTTAATTATGAGTCTGATAATAGTAAATATAAAAATTCCAACTCAAAAAATAGTTTAAATTTCTTTTTTTAAGTACAAGTAAATTTGTTGTGCAACTTCTTGAGGGGAAAGACTATTAATATCTATAGTAATATTATTTTCTCCTAATGTTCCAAATTTTTGAATATGGGTTGCGTTAAACAGTGCAAAGGCATTTGCCCTTGAAGCTGTTGCAAGGTGTAGTGGACCTGTATCTGCACTGACATACAGATCACACGCTTTAAATACAGCACCAAGGAGTCTGAGGTTTTTATTGCCATACTCCAACATATTTTCATGGAGTTTGGTAGGAATATCAGGGGAAAGTATATCTATAACAACTATGTTCTCATCAAACTCTAAAAGTTCGTCATACCATTCTCTCCACCAACTATCAGCTATCTTTTTATCAAAACGGGCATTACGAAAGAGTGCTATGGTATAAGAGGGTTGTTTTTTGCCTTTTAGGAGTGTTTGAAGGATACTTTTCCCTTCGTTGAGTTCCTCTTGGGTTAGTTTTATATCTAAAGGAACATTGTGTGTTGGAAGCTCTTGCGTAAAAAGTTTTAAAAGTTCTATCGCTTTTGAACCTGCATGTGTGTAAAGATTTTCAACTTTTACTGTATGGGTAAGGGGAATAAATGTTTTTTTATGCTCAAAACTTGCTTTGTATTTTGCATTTACAAGGAGAGTTGCTAGTTCAGAACTTACAGAACCAGCTGTAATGTTGAGTGCAAGGTCATAGCGTTTGGAACGAATTTTTTGTATAAAACCAAATAACTCCCACGGTTTTTTTAGTAAATCTCGAGAGATAGCATAGACATTTTCTACATTTGGCATCTCTTGTAAAATATCACCTGCGAGTTTCATGCCGACAATAAGGTCTATCTTTGCATGAGGTAACTCTTTGTGTAGTTCATTTATGAGAGGTGTCAGGAGAATGAGATTGCCTATACGGTAGTTAGGACGGATAATAACAATAGAGTGAATTTCATCTTTGTTTAAAGAGTGTTGCTTTTGCTGTTGAGGTTTAAACAAAGCAAGTAGTTTATATAACAAAGCTCTTAGCTGCTTACGTATCTTTACATGTAAGGGTATTTTCATGGGTCTCTTTGGTTTTTCCTAATTATACCAAATTAACTTTTAACTTCATATAGTGTAAAATGTCACACTTATTTTCGACTGGAGAAAACTTGAAAGAGATTATTAAAAGGTTTTGGCCTTATATAAAAGAGTATAAATTTTATTATATGTTAGTTGTTTTTGGTGGGTTGCTCATCGTTGTATCTACAGCAGCTTCTGCACACATTATGAAGCCTTTGATGGATGATATGTTTATCGCAAAGAAAAAAGAGATGCTTTATCTCATTCCACTTGGGTTAATTGGTATCTACTTGACAAAAGCAGTTGGTAAGTATGTGCAAACAGTCTTTATGGAGTATATAGGGCAGAGTATTGTCACTCGTTTTAGAGAGATATTGCTTCGTAAGATTATCTCTTTAGATATGCACTACCTCTATACAAACAGAAGTGGAGAGCTTATCTCGCGTGTGACAAATGATATCGCTCGTATTCAGTTTTTTGTCTCAAATATGCTTCCAGATATGTTTCGTGACCTCTTAGCTGTGATAGCACTTGTGAGTTATATTATTTACCTTAATCCGATGCTTTCATTTTATACACTTGTTGTTGTTCCTTTGGCTATTGTACCTTTGATGAGCATTGCAAAACGGTTAAAAAAATATTCTCACCGTTCACAGTCTAAAAATGCTGATGTTGTCACACGCCTGACAGAGGTGTTTAATAACTCAGAAATTATTAAAGCAAATGCAACAGAAGAGTTTGAACTCAAACGCTTTAGTGAGCATAACTGGCAGTTTTTTAAAATCAACATGAAAACTGTTTATGTGGGTGCTATTGTGTCTCCTATTATGGAGATTTTAGGGGTAAGTGGTTTGGCTGCTGTTATCTATGTGGGTGGTAATGAGGTCTTTGATGGTAATATGACAGTAGGGGAGTTTACAGCATTCATCACAGCTGTTGGACTTGTTTTTGAGCCTATTCGAAAGTTGAGTGGTACCTATGCTAAGCTTCAAGATGCTCTTGCTGCAAGTGAGAGGGTATTTGAGGTACTTGATACTGAAGCTGAGATTAAAGATGGTTCGTATGAACTTTGTGAAGATATTAAGAAAATTGAGTTCTTACATGTAAGATTGAAGTATGAAGAGAGTTATGCACTTGATGATATTAATATTACCATTCATGCAGGAGAAAAAATCGCACTTGTAGGTGATAGTGGTGGTGGTAAATCAACCTTTATTTCGATGCTCCTTCGTTTTTATGATCCAGATGAAGGTATGATAAAAATTAATGACAGAGATGTTAAAGAGTATAAACTCCACTCCTTAAAACATCATATCTCTTTAGTAACGCAAAGAGTGTATATTTTTCAAGATACCTTAGCAGCAAATGTTGCTTATGGTGAGGAAAACATAGATGAGGCGAAAGTGATTGAGGCACTTAAACTTGCTGATGCGTATGAGTTTGCTATGAGTTTAGACAATGGTATCTATACTATGATGAGTGAAGCAGGGAGTAATCTCTCAGGTGGACAAAGACAAAGAATCTCTATCGCAAGGGCTATCTATAAACATGCTTCCCTTCTACTTTTTGATGAAGCAACATCAGCACTTGATAATGAGAGCGAAAAAAGGATTCAAAAAGCGTTGGATGAGTACACAAAAGATAAAATCACTATCACCATAGCCCACCGTTTAAGTACAATAGAGCATGCTGATAAAATTTTAGTGATGCAACAAGGAAAAATTGTTGCACAGGGGACACATACCGAGTTACTTAGCACTTCACCTGTGTATCAACGCCTTGCAGGGGAATTACAACACTAATGGTTCAAAAAAGAAACAGTATCTTTTCAAAACCATTTTGGGATTCTTTGCTTTTTACTCAAAACAAGTGGCATCAGCATGGGGTTTTACTCCATACTTTGCGTGTTTTTTACTTTACATGTAAGCACAAAGAGTACAAAATGTTAGCTGCTGCCTTATTGCATGATATAGGAAAACCTTTTGTCGCTTTTCAAAAGGATGAGGAGGATTTTGAGTATAATGAGTGGAGTTTTACCGACCATGAAGAGATCTCTTATCAGATTATAAAAAACTGGCCATTTATTAGTGAGTATACAAAAAAACTTGTTCGTTACCATTACCTTATTCGTGATATAAAAAAATCAAAAACAGAAGATTATGCTCGTTATGAAGCTAAAAAAGCGATTTGGGATAGACTTGAGAGCTCTTTTCAAGAGGATTTAGCAAGATTTTTACGCTATGATGATTTGGGTAAAGGGAAAAAAAGAAGAGAGTAATTATGATGACACAAAACACTACACAACGAGAAGAACTTATCAAAACAGTGATTGAGATAGCAATAAAACTAGGGGCTATATCTCTTATACTTTACATCTCTTTTTTAATCGTACAGCCATTTATTTCTCTTGTACTTTGGTCTGTTATTTTAGCAGTGACACTTTTTCCTGTGGTTGAAACACTTGCTCAAAAGTTTCAAGTGTCGCGTAAAAAGATGGTTATCTCCCTTGCTATTGTTTTTAATCTTGCTTTGGTTGTACCTACTTACCTTGTTTCTGACAAGGCGATAGACTCTGTCAAACAACTCAGTAGTGTGGCACAACAAGGTAAAATTGTTATACCTAAACCACCCTTACATGTAAAGGAGTGGCCTTTTGTTGGAGAGGGTGTTTATGATGCTTGGGATGAAGCTTCTATCAATCTGACAAGCACTTTAAAAACTTTTGAACCTCAGATAAAACAGCTTGCTGGAAAAATGGTAAAGGTGCTTGGCGAAGCGTTGCGTGTTATTTTACTTTCTGTTGTATCTGTTGTGATTGCTGTGTATCTGATTATAAAAGCAGAACCCTATAGTGATTTTTACCGTAAAGTTTCTGTGCGTCTTATTGGGGAAAAAGGGGAGGAGTGGGCAAAACTTACAGCCTTAACCATTCGTAGTGTAGCTACAGGGGTGATAGGTGTTGCAGTTATTCAAGCTTTTTTTGCTCTTGTTGGTTTTATCGTCATGAAAGTACACTTTAGTGTTGTTCTTGCTCTTGGTGTGATGTTTTTAACCATTGTTCAGCTTCCTGCATTCATTATTATAGGCCCTGTTATCGCTGTTGTTTTGAGTCAAGATACCTCTACTTCTACAATTATTTTTAGTATTTATATGCTTCTTGTAAGTGGTATGGATGGTGTTTTAAAACCTTTGTTAATGGGGCGAGGGGTTAATATTCCTATGCTTGTAATACTCATTGGTGCTATTGGTGGAATGATGCTTATGGGGATGATAGGGCTTTTTGTAGGTGCTGTAGTCTTTGCACTTGCATATAAACTTTTTATGCTATGGTTAAGTGAGAAGATGTAGATGTATGATTTTTCAAAAACACCTTTATATGAGATAGAACATATTTTACAAGCACTACTCCAAGAGAAAAAAGATGTTTCTTTTATTGTTCCAAACCCAGATAATTTCCCCTCTGTATATAATGGAAATACTATAGAAACTTCTCAAGGTGAAATGATACATAGAGGGTATAAAACATGGGTTGATTTAGCACATCAGTTACGATGTCGTATGTTGACTCCCCATTGTCAAGATGACATGTGTGTTGTTGTCCGTTATGAAAAGCTTTCAGAGGATAGTTTTCATTCACTAGACGCAAGTGCAGAAGAGAAGTATGGAGAGAACTCTATCTTTTCTACCATTCATAAAAATGAAGAGAGTGGTTTTTTGCATTATTATACACAAGCACTTCATAATGTTCATGTTGATAAAAGAGTTCGTATTTTAAACCTTGGAGTCAATCAAGGGGATGAGTTTGAACTTATAGAAAATCTAAGTAAGAATTTTGAAAACTTGGAACTTATTGGTATAGATTATTGCCAATCTGCGATAGAAATGGCACAAAAAAGGTTTCAGCATCGAAAAAATGTTACTTTTTATACTGCTGATATTACTAAGCTTGCAGATTTAGATTTAGGTATGTTTGACCTCGTCATCACTATAGGAACTCTTCAAAGTACAAACCTCTCTTTTCAAAAGGTATTGATGGACATTGTCCAAAACAGACTCAAAAGAGATGGTGCTATAATTTTAGGATTTCCAAACTGTCGTTGGATAGATGGTGAGATGATTTATGGTGCAATGATGAAAAACTATAGTTTTTCAGAAATGTCCAATCTTTATAAAGATGTTAATTTTGCAAAAAAATATTTGCAACAAAAAAAGTTTAGAGTTACTATTACAGGGAAAGATTATATTTTTGTAACAGCGACTTCTATACTTTAAGAAGGGAAAAATATGCTTGTAAGGGTTATAGTTTCACTATGAAAAGAGTAAATGTGAGTTTATATATTTTTCTTTTAGTGATTTTCTTTTCAGCTTGTAGTAAACAAGTGGAAATTCAAAATATAGATGATGACTATAAAGCAGTTTTTGATGTGTATAAAAAAAATTGTCAAACACAACAAGGACAAAAGCTTTACGGTGAGTTGTGTCAAAATTTAGATGAGGTTCAGGAGTATAAAAAGTTTTTTCAAAAGAATTTTACTCTACAAAATATTTCACAGCATAACTCTCAAAAAGGGTTGTTAACAGGTTATTATGAACCTTTACTTTATGGCTCTTTAGAACAAACAAAACGCTATAAGTATCCTATATATGCCAAGCCTAAAGATCTCTTACATGTAAGATTGGAAACTCTTTATCCATCACTGAAAAAGTACACACTCCGTGGGCGTTTAGATGGAAAGAAAGTTGTTCCATACTACACAAGAGCATATATAAATGAGCATAAGATTAATGCAAAAATTTTATGTTACTGTGATTCAAAAATTGATAGATTTTTTTTAGAGGTACAAGGTTCTGGTCGAGTGCAACTTGAAAATAATACAACTTTATTTTTAGGTTATAGTGATAAAAATGGCTACCCATATCGTTCTATAGGAAAGTATTTAATCGAAAAAGGGGCTATTGCTGCAGAAAATATTTCTTTAGATTCTATTAGAAAATACTTAGAATTACATCCAGCACAAAGGGATGAGGTTCTTAATTATAATCAATCTTTTATCTTTTTTCAGCAAAAGGATAAAAAAGTAACAGGAGCATTAGGTGTAGAGTTAACACCCTACTATTCGGTTGCTGTCGATACACAGTTTATTTCACTAGGAAGTATGCTTGTTATGGATACTTTTTATAATGGAAAAAAAGTGAACAAAATAGTTTTTGCACAAGATAGAGGCGGCGCTATAAAAGGTTCTCAAAGGGCAGACCTTTTTTTAGGATACTCTAAAGAGGGTAGAGAACTAGCTTCAAAACTAAAAGCACCATTATCGCTATGGCTGATGGTACCAAAACAATTAAAGAGAGGTGAATGAAAAATTCATTAGAAAAATTTAACAGACTTGTAGATGCATTACAAGAACTCCCAACTATAGGGAAAAAATCAGCAACACGTTTAGCATACTTTATGATTATGAATGATACTTTTGCTGGTATGAAAATAGCCCATGCTATAGAAGATGCAATAGGAAGTTTAAAAAAGTGTCGTATTTGTGGAGGTATGAGTGAAGATGAGTTATGCCATATTTGTTGTGATGAAACAAGAGATGCTTCACTCTTGTGTATTGTAGAAAATGCAAAAGATATTTTACTTTTAGAAGAAAATGGTCTTTTTGATGGTCGTTATTTTGTGTTAGAGACATTAGAAGAGCGTAGTGTTTCACATCTTGAAGATATTGTTAAAAACGGTGTGGAGGAGATACTCTTTGCACTAACACCATCGATAGCAAATGATGCAGTAATTTTATATATAGAAGATAAATTAAGTACATATAGTGTAAACTTCTCCAAAATAGCTCAGGGTGTTCCAACTGGGGTAAGTCTAGAAAATATTGATTTACTTTCCCTAACAAGGGCTTTAGAAGATAGGGTGCGTGTATAGATGAAATATATAATAATATTAGTGAGCTTTTCTTTATTGCTATTTGGAGATAATCTTGGTGATGCAAGCAAGATAGATATTGCAAAAGTAAAAAGTTATAAAGTTCAAAACAGTATGCAAAAATGGCTTGATGGTAACTTTGGTTTACACACATATAAGGTCAACTATCTTTTACCTTTTGGTGTTGCAAATCGTTCATATCAATCAAATATACCAACAGTTGATTACAGTAAATATGAGGCTGAGCTACAAGTGAGTTTAAAGTTAGAGGTGATGCATAATAAACTAGGTCTTGGGGAGAGATATTATCTCTCTTATACACATCAGGCATTTTGGCAGGTTTATACGTATTCATCACCTTTTAGAGAGAGTCTGTATAATCCTGAGGGGTTTGTTATCTTTCCTATTCAAGACAGTAGTTCTATGTTTCAGCTTCGTTCTTTAAAACTCGCACTAGCACACCGTTCTAATGGACAGGCAAATACTGAAAATATTTATTTTGATAACAATAAATCTCTTGGAAACCTTTCTAAAAGTATCAATTATGTGTATGCTACTTTGCGTATGCAACATCAAGCATTAGTGACAGATTTAGAAGTATGGGTACCATTACCTCCTGTAGGTGATAATCTTAGTGATAATCCTGATTTAATGGATTATGTAGGTTACTCTTCCATCACATTTACATACTTTTCTGGAGAGAATATGTTTACTTTAATGGGAAGAGGAAATATTGCTACAGGTAAAGGTGCAATGGAGTTTACTTACTCTCATCCTCATCCTTTAAATAGTAGTACTTACTGGTATGTGAAATTTTTTAGTGGATATTGCGAATCGTTAATTGATTATAATAAATATATAACAAAATTTTCAATAGGCTTTAGTTTCTCTAGATAAAGAAACTAAAGTTGAAAACTTTTTTGCATCTCTTGAAAAATATTTTCTTTTGGAAGTTGCTTACATGTAAAGAGTTCATTTGCTAAAACACCTTGTCCTAACAGCATATCTGCACCGTCTTTATAGGGAATGTTCTGTCTTTTGGCCTCTTGTAAAAAAGGTGTAAGCTTTCCATAAATAGCATCTGCTACAAAGCGAGTGTTTTTCAAAATAGTTGCTATAAGAGGTTGTGGGGCAGGGAGGTTGTCATCATTTAAACCTGCACTTGTAGTGTTAACTACTAAGTCATACTCTTGGAGTTGAAAATCTTCCCATGAAAATGTTTCACATCCTATCTCTTTAAAAAAACTGAGTCTACCTTCACTTCTGTTGAGCACACTTACTTGCATATTTTCAAGAAGAAATCGTTTTGCAAGTGCTTTTGCTGTACCGCCAGCACCTAAAATAAGTACTTTTTGAATCTCTTTAAAATGTTCTATTGCAAATAAAAAACCATCAGCATCGGTGTTATAGCCTATCAGGCGACCATTTTCATTGACAATGGTATTAACAACACCTACCTCTTTAGCAAATCCACGAATTTCATCACATGCTTCAAATGCAGCCTCTTTGTGAGGAACAGTAATGTTTGCTCCTGAAAGCCCTAAGGATAAAAAAGTTTTTTTAAGTTGGTTGCCATCTTCAAGATGGATGCGAGTATAACATGCTTTATAATTAAGATGCTTGAAAACAGCATTATGCATCAAGGGGCTTCTTGAATGACTTACAGGGTTACCAAAAATAGCAAAGAGCTGCATTACTTTTTATCCAAATCTTCAAGAGAATGGATGAGGGCACCGAGTTTGTTGTTTACCTCTAAGTACTCTAGCTCATTGATACTATCAGCAACAACACCAGCACCAGCTTGAAGGACAACTTTATCAGGCTGTACCATTGCTGTTCGTATGGTGATAGCACTGTCCATGTTTCCATCAAAACCAAAGTAGCCTATACTTCCACTATAAAAACCTCGTTTAAGTCCTTCATATTCAGCGATAAGCTCCATTGCACGAATCTTTGGTGCACCTGTCATTGTTCCCGCTGTAAAAGTTGCCATAAACAAGTCAAACATATCTTTATCATCAGAGATTTTTGCAACAACATCTGAGACAATGTGCATCACATGTGAAAAACGTTCAATATGCATCATATCTTCCACTTTTACAGAACCTATTTGTGCAACGCGACCAACATCATTACGCCCTAAATCTATAAGCATAAGGTGCTCAGCGAGCTCTTTAGGATCATTGAGTAATTCCTCTTCAAGTTCTTTATCTCTCTCTTTTGTTTTTCCTCGTTTACGAGTTCCTGCGATAGGGCGAAGTAAAATCTCTCCATTATCAAGGCGTACCATCACTTCAGGTGAACTTCCAACAATAGAAAAATCTTCATATTCCATTAAAAACATATATGGAGAAGGATTTTTTGCACGTAAAATTCTATAAAAACTAAAAGGGTCTACTTTAATATTACGAGTAAAACGGTTTGTCATTAAAATTTGAAAAACATCACCACTTTTAATCATCTCTTTTGATTTTTCAATCATCTCGAAAAATTTCTCTTTTGAGTGTGCAAAACTTCCTTTGTCTTCACCTATGTTGTATACTCTATGTTGGTAGGTATATGTTCCTTTGAGTCTATTTTCTATAGCTTCAAATTGTTCTAAAAACTCTGGCAGTGTTGAAACAAGAGAAATTTGATGGTTTTTATGGGAGTAGACAACAACAAGCTTTGGTAAAATAAGATCTAAATCAGGTGTATGAAGTTCATCTTTGAGTGAGGACATACTCTCTTTAAGTTTTGGTTCAAAGACCTGTACCATATCATAGCCGATATAACCGATAAAGCCATCGACATAACCAATATTTAACTCTTTACATGCTTTTTTATAAGGATGTGTTTGTATGTCTTTGTAGTACTCTTTGAGAAAAACAAAAGGATTTTGTTGCTTTACATGTAAGCGTCCATTTGCATCAGTATAGAGTGTTTTGTTCTCTTTATACTGAAGTCTTTCTCTCGCACCTATACATATAAAACTATAGTTGCCTTCACTATTCCCTGCACTTTCAAAAAGGTAGCTTACATCTTCTTGAAACATCTCTTTAATGATAGAATAAACAGCTATGGGTGCAAATTGGTCAAGTGTAAATTGTTTTGAGTATATCAATGTACTACCTTCTTTTTAAATTAGAGTTTAACAAGAAAAGCACCAGGTTCAACTTTTGCACGAAGTACTTTTTTAGCTCTGTTTGCCTCTTTTCTTGTTTTAAATGGGCCAACAAGCACTTTGTTTATAGATTTTACTTTATGGTATTTATAGTTAAAACCAAGATTTGTAATTTTTTTCAAAAAGTGTTTATTTGGTTCATATTTTGAAAATGATCCAACTTGAATATAGTAATGACCACTTGTTGCCACTGCTACTTTTTTCTTTACAGATTGTGTTTTATGCACTTTCTTAGGTTTTGGTTGTGCTTTTGGTTTAATAACAGGAGTTGCAACAGGTTCTTCTATAAGTATCTCTTCTTCTGCAGCAGTATCAGCACTTTGTGCTTTAAGTTTTTGTGCAATTTTATCAAGATCTGTATCACTAGAAATAGGTGTGTCATCTTGTATAACTTCAACCTCTTCAAAAAGTGGTTCAGTTTCTTGCTCAGCTATTGCTTGTGTTGTTTTTTGAGGTTCAGGTGGTAAAACTGCTTGAGGAAGGTTGTTGGTACCATCTGAACTAAGTGTGTTCATCAGCATTACAACAACAATTAAAATAACACCTAGTGTTGCAACAGCTAAAATAATCTTTTTATTGGAGTTGGAAGATGAAGTTTTGTTAAGAACAATATCACTTAGTTCATTTTTATCGTCTATTTCGTTCATAATGGTACCTTATGTAATTTTTATTTGTTTTATCATAGCAAAAATAAACTTATGAAGCAAGTTTACTACATATGCTTAGACCAAGAAGCGCCTCTCTCTTTTGCATATACTTCATAAGGAAGAACAAGTATATTATATTCTTCTGGCATATCGTTATTTGGAAACATACGCCATTGTTTTGGTTGTTTAGCAGCAAGTTTCATACTTAACATTTTTCCAAGTTGAATAGCCTCTTGTAAAGTTGTATGCCCTTTATGTATATAAACATGCAGGTGACCTTCTGTCTTTGTTTTATAGGCAGTAAAATTTATAAAACCTTCTTCACGAAGAAGAAGTTGTGCTTTATGGTAAAAACGTTCTGGATCTCGCCCATTATAATCAATCACAATATTTTCAACTTTGTTGAATTTGTTTACAAGCGAATGTGCAACTGTAATTTCACCTTTAAGGTGTTTGTTAATTACAGATTGATTAAGGGGTTCATTGATTTTTTCAAATTTGTTGTAAAAAGTACGCCCTTTAAAAGAGATTTTATTCACTACTGAGTTTTTTTTAACCCAATAGTGATCGCTAACAATTTTAATAAGTTTAAGATCCATCGCTGTCATAAGAATTACCTGTTTTTAGTATGTTGCTTGATTGTAAATTACAAAGTTATGTGCTAGTTCTTTAAGCTCTTCTTTGATTTTAGCTTGAAGTTCAGTGTTGTTGATATCATCTAAAACATCAGCCATTTTATTTGCAATAATTTCAAACTCTTTCTCTTTCATACCACGACTTGTAAGTGCGGGTGAACCAACACGTATACCTGAAGTAACAAATGGGCTTCTTGTCTCACCTGGAACAGTGTTTTTATTTACTGTAATACCAGCATTACCAAGTGCAGCATCAGCATCTTTACCACTGAAGTCTTTGTTTAAAAATGAAACAAGAACAAGGTGATTGTCTGTACCATTACTTACAACATCATAACCTCTTTTGATGAGAACATCAGCTAAAACAGATGCATTTTTCTTCACTTGTTGTGCATACTCTTTCCATGCTGGGCTTAGGTTGTGTTTAAAACCAACAGCTTTTGCAGCGATAACATGAACAAGTGGACCACCTTGAAGTGCTGGGAAGATTGCAGAGTTGATTTTCTTAGCAATATCTTCATCATTTGTCATAATCATACCACCACGAGGACCAGCAAGTGTTTTGTGTGTTGTTGTTGTTACGACATGTGCATGTGGGAATGGGCTAGGGTGTTCACCAGCAGCAACTAAACCAGCGATATGTGCGATATCAGCAAAAAGGATTGCACCCACTTCATCAGCGATTTCACGAAATTTTGCAAAGTCAATTTCACGAGCATAAGCAGAAGCACCACAAACAATGATTTTTGGTTGTACGATTTTAGCAATGTCTAAAACTCTCTCGTAATTGATACGACCATCAAGCTCAACACCATAAGTGAAACTTGAGTAGTTTTTACCAGAAAAAGATGGTTTTGAACCGTGTGTTAAGTGACCACCATGGCTTAAATCCATACCTAAAAGTTTGTCACCTGCTTTTAAAAGTGCTGCATAAACAGCTCCATTTGCTTGGCTTCCTGAGTGTGGCTGTACATTTGCATATTTACAACCAAAAAGTTCACATGCTCTGTCGATTGCTAGTTGTTCTACACCATCAGCGTATTCACAACCACCATAGTAACGTTTTGCTGGGTATCCTTCAGCATATTTGTTTGTAAAAACACTTCCCATAGCTTCCATTACAGCTGGTAGTGTAAAGTTCTCAGATGCAATCATCTCTAAGTGGTCAGTTTGTCTTTCTAACTCTTTTTCACATAAGTTATAAACTTCTTCGTCAAACTCTTTTAAAAAACTCATGGTATGCAATTCCTTGTAAAATAATATTGGGCTGATTATACAAAAAATATGATAATAGAGTTCTGAATATTCTATTTAGCTTTTCAATATTGTGCTATTTATAGTAGATATACTCTGAGGTTTTGCAAAGTAATACCCTTGAAAGTAGTGGCAACCTAACTCTTTTAGTTTGAGATAGTGTTCTTTTTCTTCAACACCTTCTGCTATAACATCCATCTCAAGAAGTGTACCTAAATAGATGATAGATTTTATAATATGAACATCTTTTTTATTTTTAAACATATTCATAACAAACGATTGGTCTACTTTTATTTGGTCAAGAGGAAAGTTTTTGAGATATTGTAGCGATGAAAAGCCTGTACCAAAGTCATCAAGAGAGAGTCTAAAACCAAGCTCTTTAAGTTCTTTCATCTTTTGTGCTACATATTGAGGTTCTTCAATAAACAGAGACTCTAGAAGTTCAAGTTTTAAGAGTGAAGGTGGAAATTTAAATTGTGATTTTGCCTCTTTTAAAATGGTTATAAAATCTTCTTGATGAAATTGTTTTGCACTGATATTTATAGAGATACTCCAGTGTTTTGTTTGCTCATTTTTTTGCCATTCTTGAAGTTGTTGTGATGCTTTTTGAATGACCCATGTTCCAATAGTTACAATTATATCTGTTTTCTCAGCGATAGGTATAAATTTGTTTGGAGTCAAAAAGCCAAATTTTGGGTGGTTCCATCGGATAAGTGCTTCTGCTCCAATCACCTTTTGTTCATCATTGTATTGGAGTTGATAGTAGAGCTCAAGTTGATCTGTTTTGAGTGCTACATGTAAGTCTTCATAAACATTAAAAACCTCTTTGATTTGTAACTCATTTGACTTGTCAAAATAGACAACTTGTTGATGACTTTCTCGTGCAACTTCTAGTGCGATATTTGTGTGTTTTACGATTTGTAAAGGTTCTTTCTCATCTTTGAAAATATCTACACCAACATAGAGTTCAGGTTTTAATTGTTTAGTCTGATAGTTAATAGGTTGTGAAATGATAGCTACAATTGTATCAGCAATATTTTGGGTTTCTTGGAGTGCTCTTGCTTTTTCTTTGTGAATTGATTGGTAAAATATGACAAAATCTCCTACAGCTAAACTTGCGTAGAGTGTTGCATCTTTAAAATCTTTTTTGATTCTTTTGGCAGTTTCTTTAAGAAGATAGTCTCCAAATTGATACCCATAAACATGATTAATGTTTCTTAAATTTGTAATTTTTATATAAAACATTGCATTCCATTGAGAATCATCATTGCGTAAAGTTGTTTCTAAATTTTCAAGAAATCCGTTTTTATTGTAAAGACCTGTGAGAGAATCAAATTGTTTCATAAGAACAAGTTCTTGCTTAGCTCTATCTCTTTGTCTAATAAAGTCAAACATCTTTGTGAATAAGATGTTTATCTCTTCGTAAAGTTTTCCAATCTCATCATCGTAATAACCACTTATTTTGTAGTTTTTATTTTTCTCTTTAAAGTCTATCTTTTCTAAAAAATTGACAAGATTAAGTATGGGTTGACTAAAATGTTTTGCGTATGATCTTGCAAGAAAAAGTGAAAGAACTAAAAAGAAAACTAAAAAGCCAAGGAGTATAACACTTCCATCTTTTAGAATTTGAAGCAGTGATTTTACTGCAAATTCAAATTGAATAGTTCCAAAATATGTTTGGTTATACATAAGCTTTGTAGATGTTTGAAAGTGATCTTTTAGTGTAGATGGTTTTTTTGTTATGTACTGAAAGATTTTTTTATGATTTTTATCAAAAAGTGTAACTTTATTAAGGTCTGGAAATGATTGAAGTTTTGTTGTTAAATCACTTGCTATATGAACATCATCAAGAAGCATCAGTCGAACAAAGTCTTGAGAAAGGACTTGTGTGACATCTTGGGCTAAGAGTATATTTCTCTCTTTTTGATCATAAACATACCATGCTGTAAAAAGTGTATAAGCACTCATAATAACAGTAACTACAAGGAAAAAAATAGCCTTTAAAAATTTTTTCTCTATAGAACCCTTGTAGATTGCTGTTTGCATTAGTTGAGCTTATTGATTTTTGTTTCTATTGGGAGGTGTGGGTCATTTCCCCATTCAAGCCATGAACCATCATATACAGAGACTTTATAACCAAGATTTTTTAAGACTAAAAAATTCATAGCAGCATCTGCTCCATCTTCACAGTAGAGGATAATGGGTTTATTCTTAGGTAGATTTACATAAAGTTTTTTTAACTCTTGAAAACTTTTTATAGTACTCTTTGAGCCATTGATATCGTAAGTTAAACTTCCTGGAAAATTGAGTGCTTTTGGTATATGTCCATGTCTTGTTGCATGAGATTTTTTTCCTACATAAAATGCAAAAGGTCGACCATCAATTATATACGCTTTGTCTAGTGATGTAAGAACATCAAGTTTTGTATCTAAAATATCATTATTGATTTTTGGTGCAAAGTCTTTATAAGGAGGATGATACACTTGTGTGGTTTGAGGAAGAGTGTTTTTTGCCCAGTTTCCATAGCTGACTTGTAAAATGCCAACATTGTTTGCCCCAAGTACTTTACTTACCCAATAGAAGCGTGCTGCCCATATAGGGTTTGTTGAACCATAGACAACGATTTGACTTTTATCATCTATACCTGCTTCACTAAAAAGCTCTTTAAGTTCAGTAAGTGGTGGCATAACCATTGTCTTACCATGAAAAAGTTTTTCAAAAACAGGAATATTCACAGCTTTTTTTAAATGAGATTTTTGAAATTCTTTTTGATTTCTAACATCGATGATGACAAGAGAATCATCATTATAGTGCTTTTGCAACCAAGAAACAGGTACTATCTCTGGAACTTCTGCAAAGAGAGAAGCTGAGATGAGAAGTAGTATAAAAATCTTTTGTACCATTTTTAACCTTTTTTCATCTTTTTTTGTGAGAAGTGTACCTTGTTTTAGTTTAAAAAAAACTATTATTCCTCTTCTTCACAAATCTCTTGAACAAGAGGTTTCATAGCTGGAAATAAAAGAACATCACGAATACTATGTTCATTTGTAAGGAGCATTACAAGTCTGTCTATCCCTATACCTTGTCCAGCAGTTGGTGCCATACCATAACTTAATGCTTCGACAAAGTCAGTATCCATTGCGTGTGCTTCATCATCACCACAATCTTTTGCAGCCATTTGTCCTTCAAATCTTTCTAATTGATCAATTGGATCATTAAGCTCTGAAAAGGCATTTGCTATCTCACGACCAGCAATGAAAAGTTCAAAACGTTCTGTGATTTCAGGGTTTGCATCACTTCTTCTTGCAAGTGGTGAAATCTCTACAGGATATTCAGTAATAAATGTAGGATCTACAAGTTTTTCTTCAACAAACTCGTCAAAAAGTTCTCCTTGAAGTTGTCCAAGATTCATTTTCTCATTGACATCAATATTTTTTGATTTGAGATAGGCAACAATTTTTTCTTTGTCATTGACTATATCTTCTGGAACACCACCAATAACACTAAGTGATTTTATAAGTGGAATCTCTTGAAAGTTATCAAAGTTTACTTCTAGGTCACCATATGGAAGAATAGTAGGTAAATCTAAATGTTCAAAAAGATATTTAAAATACTCTTTTGTTATTTCAATAAGATCTTTATACGTTTTGTATGCCCAGTAAAATTCAATAGAAGTAAATTCTGGATTATGCGTTGCATCCATCCCTTCATTTCTAAAGTTACGGTTGATTTCAAAAACAGCTTCAAATCCACCAACAATAAGGCGTTTAAGGTAAAGTTCGGGTGCGATTCTAAGGTATCTGTCAACACCAAGTGCATTATGGTGTGTAACAAAAGGTTTTGCATTTGCTCCACCTGCAATAGGGTGCATCATAGGTGTTTCAACCTCTAAAAACCCTTTGTCTTCAAAGAATCTTCTTGTAAGAGAGATAACTTTTGAACGAGTTTGAAAAGTTTTTCTTACTTCAGCATTCATAATCAAGTCAAGGTATCTTTTTCTATAGCGTACTTCTTTATCTGTGATACCATGAAACTTTTCAGGAAGAGGGCTAATAGCTTTTGTAAGAAGTTTTAAAGAATCTGCATGTAGAGAAAGCTCACCTTTTCCTGTAACAAATGGATATCCACTTACTTCAATAATATCTCCAACTTCAATATTTTTCTTAAAGATAGTATTGTAAAAACCTTCAGGAAGGTTATCTCTAGCTACATAAATTTGAAGCATTCCACTTTCATCTTCTATTTTTACAAAACTCGCTTTTCCCATAATACGAAGAAGTTTTATACGTCCACTTACTGTGTAATGACGTTTTTCATCTCTCTTATCTTCTGTATCATGGATATCCTCATTTACATTAAGATATTTTGCTATAGTTGTATTTCTTTGTGCATTATTCGCGTATGGATTTATTCCCGCTTCTCTTAAAACATTTGCTTTTTCTATTCTTTGTTGAATAAATTTATTTTCAAAAATCAATTTTATTTCCTTTTAGTCTAATTTTTATTTTGACATTTTTTACATATGCCATATATTTGCATAGAGTGATCACTCATTGCAAAGTCAAGTGCTTCTGTAATGGCATGTTGTCTTTTTTCTATCTCAGCATCGACAAATTCTGTAATCTCTCCACATTCGGTACAAATGAGATGGTCATGATGCTCTTTGGCTCCAAGCTCATACTTTTTACCCTGTGCACCAAAAGAGAGCGATCTGACAACTTGAGAGTCTTCAAGAAGAGAGAGTGTTCTATACACAGTAGCAATACCAGCTTTTAAATCTGGGTATTTTTTTTGTATAAGTTGATGAAGTGCTTCTGGCGTAAGATGTTCATCAGAATCGTAGAGTGTCTTTAAAATTACTTCTCTTTGAATAGTGAATTTGAGTTTGTTTTTTTTCAGAAGGTGTTTAAAGTTTTCTAAAAGATGCTCATACTCTATAGTTTTATCACTAAAGTTTGTTGTTACATTGGGCATATTAGTTCTCTTGAACCTCTTGTTTTATTTTTTCTATGTTTTCAGAAGCTGCTTTTGAAACAGTTTCTTTTACGGAATCTTCAATTTTTTCTTGTGTTTTATCTACACTTTCTTGAATAGAATCATTCATATCTTTTGTAATATTTGTAGGGTCCATTTTCATAATGAAACCACCTGTTTCAACAAGAACAGGAAATAAAATACTTGTTTTCATAAGAGAATCTACTGAAGACTGAAGTGCTTTTACATTGTGGATAGCAAATGTAATAACAGCAGCAATAAGGAAGAACTTTCCTGCACCGAAAATAAAACCAAAAAGTCTGTCTATTGGTCCTAAGCCACTCATAGAACTTAGTTTTTTAAATCCATATCCTAAAACAATCATAACAGCCCAAAAAACTGCTAAAGTCGCTAAAAAACCTGTAAAACTAATAGCTGAATCATTTTGAAGGTTGAGGAAAAGGTCACTTAAATAACGACCAACTTCATCTCCAAAACGAGACGCTATAAAAATACCACCAATAATTCCAATGAGACCAAAGAGTTCTTTAAAAAAACCGTTGATAATCCCTTTAAGACCAAGAAGTAAAATGATTGCTGAAACGACAATGTCAAAATAGTTGATATCCATAGTGTGCCTTATGTAGTTGTTCTTTCTAAATATGTGTAATTATACTGATTTAAGCATAAAAAAAGCTTTTATTCATAGCTATTTTAATTATATTTGGATAGAATTTCAAAAAATACTATATAACAAGGTTTTACTATGAGTACATGGAGTCCATCTAGCTGGAGAGATAAACCAATACTACAACAACCAACATATCCAGACCAAGCACATCTTGATCGTGTTTTACAAGAATTAAGAAATTATCCACCACTTGTTTTTGCAGGGGAAGCTCGTTCTTTAAAAGAGCAACTTGCTAATGTTGCACAAGGAAAAGCATTTTTACTTCAGGGTGGTGATTGTGCTGAAAGTTTTTCAGAATTTCATGCTGATAATATAAGAGATACTTTTAAAGCACTTATGCAAATGGCAGTCGTTATGACTTATGCAGGAAGCCTTCCTGTTGTTAAGGTTGGTCGTCTTGGTGGACAGTTTGCAAAACCTCGTTCTTCAGATACTGAAACACAAGGTGATGTTACACTTGACTCTTATCGTGGTGATATTATCAATGGTATAGATTTTACAAGTGAAGCACGTGTTCCTGATCCAGAAAGAATGATAAAAGCTTATAACCAAGCAACAGCAACACAAAACTTACTTCGTGCATTTGCATCGGGTGGTTTGGCTGATTTACATCAAGTGAGTAAATGGAATCTTGATTTTGCGCATAAATCTGAAGTGGGTGAAAAATATGAAAAACTTGCTGAAGAGATTGAACGCTCATTACAGTTTATGGAAGCGTGTGGTGTAACATCAAAAACGTATAGAACACTTCGTGAAACAGATTTCTTTACTTCTCATGAAGCACTTTTACTTCCATATGAAGAGGCTCTAACTCGTAAAGATTCTCTTACAGGTGATTGGTATAATGTTGCTGCACATATGGTATGGATAGGTGATAGAACACGTCAACTTGATGGTGCACATGTAGAGTATATGAAAGGTATTAAAAACCCTATTGGTATTAAAGCTGGACCAAGTATGGATCCTGATGATTTAGTAAGACTTGCAAATGCAGTAAACCCTGAAAATGAAGCAGGACGATTAAATATCATCGTAAGAATGGGTGCAAATAAAGTGGGTGAGGGTATGCCTAAACTTATTCGTGCAATAGAGAGAGAAGGTTTAAATGTAGTATGGTCTTGTGACCCTATGCATGGAAATACTATTAAATCTTCAAATAACTATAAAACACGTCCTGTTGATGCTATTTTAACAGAGATGAAACAGTTTTTCCAAGTGCATAAAGCTGAAGGTACTTTCGGTGGTGGTGTTCATTTAGAGATGACAGGGAAAAATGTTACAGAGTGTATAGGTGGAAGTTTTACTGTAACTGAAGAGGATTTAAGTTCTCGTTACCATACACATTGTGATCCTCGTTTAAATGCAGATCAGTCTCTTGAACTTGCATTTTTAATTGCAGATTCACTTAAAGATGCACACAAGTAGGTTTTGACTACTGTGTGTGTTTAAAGAGTAAATAAACTCTTTTTATGAGGAGGCAAGTATCTCCTCTTGTTTCTCTTCTATAGTCAGTAACTCTTCTACTTTTTGCTCATACTCTTCTTCAATCTTTTTTAGTTCATCGGCAAGTTTTGAGATACCTATCTCTTCATAGCATGAAGGATCAGCCAAGCAGTTGTTTTTTTCTTCAATGAGCAGTTCAAGTTCTTCAATTTCAAGAGGAAGTTTTTCAAGAGCAATTTTTTCTTTATAAGTTAGTTTGAGTACTTTTTGTTTCTCTCTTTTTTGCTCTTTTGGTTTTTCTTCTTGATATTCTGTTTCCATTTTAGAGAGTTCTTGGAGCTCTTTTTCGAGTTCAAGGTACTCAGAATACTGTTGATGGGATTCTTCTATGGTTTTATCTGGTTTAAAAATGAAGAGTTTTTTTGCAATTTTATCCACAAAATATCTATCGTGAGAAACAATAATAACTGCACCAGCAAAGTTGGTAAGCTGTTCTTCTAAGATATTGATAGTTGGAATATCCAAGTCATTGGTAGGTTCATCTAAGATGAGAATATCTACATTTTTAGTAAAAAGCAGGGCAAGTGCAACACGGTTTTTTTCCCCACCACTTAAAACACCTATTTTTTTATCTAAAAACTCACGAGGAAAAAGAAAGTTTTTTAAGTAGCCATAAACATGATAATCTTTTCCTCGTACATTGACTCTATCACCACCATGAGGACAAAATGTCTCAATGAGATTTTTATCATCATCTAACATCTCTCTATGTTGGTCAAAATATCCAACACTAAATTCACCCCTTTTTATTTTCCCTTTAGAGGGTTCTATGCGACCTAAAAGAGCTTTGAGTAGGGTAGATTTCCCACTACCATTTGGCCCTACAATGGCAATTACATCTTTTTGTAAAATACGGGTAGAAAAATCGTGTAAAAGTTCTTTATCTCCTAATTTAAGAGATAAATCCTCTATCTCAAAAAGCATTTTTTGTTTATTTATACTTTTGTCTCTGTTGAAATGTTTTGCTTCTCTTTGGAGCTCAACAGACATTTTACGAATTTTGGCAGGGTTTGTTTTTGCAGCTTCTCGTAACTGCATTAAGCGTTCTTTTCGCCCCTCATTTCTTTTGAGTCGTGCCCGAACACCTCGTGCAAACCATTCATTTTCCCTTTTTAAAAGTCCTAAAAGGTTATCGTGTTGTTTTTGGAGTGTTCGTAAATATTCCTCTTTTTGTTGAAGGTAATCATTATATCCCCCTTTATACTCTCTTAAAGAACAATCTTCCACTTCAACAGATTTTGTAGCAACTCTGTCTATAAAGTAACGATCGTGAGAGATAAAAACAAGGGTGAATTTCTCTTTAAGAAGCAATTCTTCTAAAAACTCAACCATATAGACATCGAGGTGGTTGGTGGGTTCATCTAAAAGGAGAACATCAGGTTTTTGTAGAAGTAAAGAGGCAAGGGCAACGCGACGTTGTTCCCCTCCACTAAGAAGAGCAACAGGTTTGTTTTCGTAAGGTTTGAGCTGAAAGTGTTGGATGATACGCTCTATCTTATCATCTAAATTCCAAGCATTATGATGGTCGATATAGCGAGAGAGTTTTTCATGCTCTTCAAGAAGAGGTTTGTTTTCAAAATCTTGGGCAAGAAGTAGAGAAAGCTCTTGGTAACGTTCTTTTGCTTGGGTAAGTTCTACAAGTCCAGCTTCAACAGCCTCACGAACACTATGCCCATCCTCAAATTCAGGGCGTTGGTCAAGCATTTTCACTTCAAGGTCATTTTTAATGATACGACGACCATCATCAGCTTCTAAAGAGCCATGAACAATTTTCATTAAGGTAGATTTACCACTTCCATTTTTTCCAATGATAACGATGCGTTCACCCTCATCCACATGAAAATCAACCTCTACAAGAATTTTCTGTGCTGAGTAGTGTTTAGATACTTTTTGTAAATCTATTAATGCCATAACTACCTTAAACTTTCATTTTCTGTCATATTTTTTGTATATGTAACAATTTTGTTACGACCTGTTGTTTTTGCTACATAAAGGGCTGTATCAGCATACTTGATACACTTCCAAATACTTGGAGCATCTTTAGGGAAGTATGATATACCAATACTCATTGTTTTTTTCAATATTTTTCCACTGTCAACTTCAAACGAAAGTTCAGCAAAATTTTTATGAATTTTTTTTGCAACCCTCATAGCACCCTCTTGAGTTGCATTATGTAAAAGAACTAAAAATTCTTCTCCACCATAGCGAATAGCTAAATCAGCTTCACGAATGTTATGGCGAAGAACAGTTCCTATAGCACTGATAACTTTATCTCCAACATCATGCCCATAAGTATCATTAACATCTTTAAAATGGTCAACATCAAGCATAAGGACAGCATAGGCATCTTCATTACGTTTTGCTTGTTTCATAACTTGATCGATAAACTCTTCTAAGAAGCGTCTGTTATAGAGGCCTGTCATTGTATCTTTCAGAGAACTTTCTCTAAGTTTTGCAGTTAAAATGTTGCTTTCTATAACAGGTTTAGCTGCTTCAAGATAGTTTTTAATATTTGGTATATAGTTATTTATAGTATTGAGTTCATCCTCATCTTTTGCATTAATTGAAAGGATAATGGACGCATCATTATTGATGTTAAATGGTATACATATATACTCGAGTGTACATTTTGTACAAGCTTGACAAAGGTGTGAAAAATCTGTTGATGTTACATCTGAATGTGTTCTGTATGCTCTACATTGTGTTGCATCTTCTAGTAAAGCAGGCTCATCACACGATTTTTTTATGTTTGTTGCATAAACTAGTGAACGTTTATTAGATGGTATAGCTATCTCATAAAATTCAAAAGATTTAAGCTGATATTTTTCTTCTAGAACGTTGACAATACGATTGTAAATAATCTCTTTTGTTTTATCAAGTTCGATAGTCTTTTTAAATTTATAAATATCTGCAAGTTCACTAATAATGGTTTTTGCTTCTTGAAGAGGATCTGTTGTTGAAACGCATCCTCTTGGAATAAATGTTGCAAGATTATGTTTAATATCTCCAAAAGTATCTTGCATTTTACGAAAGAGGGTGTTAAGCTGTTCAATGATTTTAGCAGCATCACCTTGCACTGTTGTTGTAAATTGATGACTAAAATCACCACTGTAAGCTTTTTTAATTCCCTCTTGCATATTTGCAAAAAGTTGAAGGTATGGTGAAACATAGTAGTTGATAAGAAAGAGGGCAATAACAACAAAAACGAGATTGATTAGAAGAATTTTAATAATTGTAATCATCCCTGTATTACGCATGCTTGTAATATCAAACTCCATACTTACAGCACCTAGAGTATCACCTCGAGCGACATTATGACAGCTTAGACAGTTCGTTCCACCATCAACAGTAGCTATATAGGGAATAGAAATTCTAAGGGTAATATTATCTGCTGTCTCATTAATCTGTTTAACAAGTTTACCTGTTTTTAGAACTTCTTTATCTAAAGCATCTCGTACCGTTTCACTGTTAAAACCTTTACCATATTGTTTGATAACTTTTTGAGAACGGACTAGCCATAAAGCTTTTACTTCTGAATTGTTATGAGAGATTTGATTCAAGAAGTATTGGCGTTTATCCATAATACCATTAACCATGTGAGCTGTTAAACCATCTTTGACGATAGCTGCAGTCATAAGTGCTTTTTCTTGAGCACTTTTGATACTGTAATCTCTAAAGTTAAGAGAAACATTGATAATAGTCGCAACCCCGAGCGCTAATAAAAGTAGGGCAACGATAAGAAGAAGTTTAGATTTTGCTTGCATTTTATTCTACTGTAACCGATTTTGCGAGATTTCTTGGCATATCTACATCATTGCCAAGTCTTACTGAAATTTCTAATGAAAGAAGTTGTAATACAACCATCATTTCAAAAAACTCTAACATATAGTCTTTATGTTCTTTTGTTTTGATATAGTCATCTGCTTTATCAAATTCAAGAGGAGAAATTGCACAAATAGTAGAATCTCTTGCGCTTAATTCCTCTACATTTGATTTTGATTTATCATATAAAAGGTGTTGTGGTAAAAGCGCAATAGTAAAAAGTTCAGGGTCAGCAAGAGCGATAGGACCATGTTTCATTTCACCACTAGGATACCCTTCTGCATGAAGATAACTAATCTCTTTAAGTTTTAAAGCACCTTCTAAAGCAAGAGGGTAAAAGAGGTCTCGTCCAATGAAGAAAAATCCATGTCCATGCAGGTATCGTTTTGAAAGGCGCTTAATACGTTCATGCATAGAGTCCTCTACTTTTACAGCATTTGGAACTTCTCTAAGAAGATGAATCTGTTTTGCTATCTCTTCTTTTGAAAGTGTTTGTTTGAGTTGTGAAAGGTAAAGTGAAAGCATCCAAAAAACAATGACTTGTGTCGCGAAAGCTTTTGTTGATGCGACCCCTTTTTCAACACCTGCCCGAGTCAGTATAGTTGCATCAGCAAGTCGTACCATAGAAGAGTTGTCAACATTACAAATAACAAGAGTTTTAAGTCCTGCTGCTTTTGCCATTTTAAGTGTTTCAAGAGTATCTGCAGTTTCACCACTTTGGCTAATTACAACAAAAAGAGTATCTTGTGCCATGATTGGATTACGATAACGAAATTCAGAAGCAACTTCTACAGATGTTTTTACTTTTGCATAGCGTTCAAACATATATGAAGCTACTAGTGCTGAATGGTATGATGTACCACATGCACAAAATTTCACTTCGTTGATACCATCAAAAAGGCTCTCATCAAGCTCTTCAAACACAACATTTTCTTCTGAAAGTCTACCTAAGAGTGTATCTGTGATAACATCACTTTGCTCATAAATCTCTTTTTCCATAAAAAAGCGGTAGCCATCTTTTTGAGCTGAAAGTTTATTGGTAGCGAGCTTTTGGAAATGTGGCTTTTTTTGTTTTCCATCTTTATCAAAAATAGTGATATTTTCTTTGTTAACATAACCATAATCCCCATCATCAAAATAGCTAACATCACTACAGTGACCAATAAGAGGTGTATCTGATGAAGCAAAGTATTTGTCACCATCAGTATCTATACCAACAAGCATTGGGGAACCATTTTTTGCAAAGAAGATAGTTTCATCTTCATCTTTTGTTACAAGTAAAATAGCGTAAGCACCTTCTAAATTGTCAATAGTTTGCTCAAATGCTTCAAAAGCATTTTTCGCATTTTTAAGATTTTTTTCAAACTGATGCACAATCACTTCTGTATCTGTTTGACTTAAAAAATTTACACCATCATTGATAAGTTCTTTTTTAAGCTCTGCATAATTTTCAATAATACCATTATGCACAACATAAGAACTTTCTCCTATATGTGGGTGAGCATTAAGCTCTGTTGGTTTTCCGTGTGTTGCCCATCGTGTATGTCCAATACCAATTGAAAAGCCATCTGTTATAAAATCTTTTGTTTTTTCTTCTAAATTAACAAGCTTACCAACAGCTTTAAAATTTGAAAAATTACCTTTGTTTAAAACAGCAATACCCGCTGAGTCATAACCACGATACTCAAGCTCTTTTAATCCACTTAGAAGTATCTCTTTTATATTCTTTTCTCCTAGATAACCAACGATCCCACACATCTACTTTTCCTCATTTACTAATAAATTATAAATATTTTCAACATTATTACATATATTATTTTGTTTTTCCATTAAAAAGCTGTCTCTGACCTTATATTTACTAGAATGTATCTTTG
>Ga0256828_1000238_pt1 | contig 37899 bp, 32 predicted proteins | sample CV88metaG_FD_185993 | JGI IMG/M metagenome (GOLD analysis project Ga0256828, IMG submission 185993) | Hydrothermal vent microbial communities from East Pacific Rise, Pacific Ocean - CV88 | ecosystem: Environmental > Aquatic > Marine > Hydrothermal vents | place: Pacific Ocean: East Pacific Rise...
GTGCTGATTGTCAAAAAATCTATCCATAACTTCATCATAAAAAGACGTCGTAGCCTTTAAAGGTTACGATTAAAACTTCTCATCTAAACAATCCATACCAAACCGATACACTTTGAAACATATTTTCTCCTTTTAACACGATTATCTTACGCCAATTCTAACAATAAATACTTTCTTGTTGTTAGACTTATATCATAGAAAAAAAGGATAATAATGAAGCTTATACAGATGCTACTACTTCTCTATGTTGTATGTAAAGTGAATCAAAAACGCTAGAGATAAAGAGGTAAGGTGCAACGATAAGCCGGGTTTTGTCGTGGGTAGTTATTTATCTAGGCGTATGGTTGCCCATACGCTCAAGCGAAGTGTGAATGCTGACTTAACAGCTTGCAAGGCTTATACCATACACTTCTTGCTACGGACAGGGTTTACCTAGCTACCTATGTTACCATAAGTACTGGTGGGCTCTTACCCCACCCTTTCACCTTTTACCACAAAGTGGTTTTCATACTCTCTGTTGCACTTGCCCTCAGATTACTCTGGCCATCTGTTAGATGGAGTCCTGCCTTGCGTGTAGCCCGGACTTTCCTCTCGTAGCATACGCTACCAGCAACTACCTATTGCACCTTAGGGAGATTATAACATAAAAAATGGTGAAAAAAAAGGAGGGGAGAAAAAAGAGAGAGAAGAGGTCAAAGACCTCTTCATAGAAAGCATAAATCTTACTTCATTGCTTCAAGTGCGTACTTTTTACCTAACTCAAATGCTTTGAGGTTAAGCTCATGTACTTTTTTCGGTACTTTTGAAAGCATTGTATCAATCAATACTTTTTCATCAAGTGCCTTTGTATAAGTATTTGCAATAGCAAGTGCAACAACCGATTGTGTAATTACATTTCCTACTTCTTCTTTTGCAATAGTAATAATGGCAATCTCAACGATATTCCATTTTTTTCTATCTTCATCAGTTGGGTGAACAAGATTTGGCTCAATAACAATTGTTCCACCTTCACGTACACCATTTTTAAACTGTTGGTAACTTACATCAGCCACTGAGAGCATAAAGTCAATTTCACCATCGATAGCATAAGGGTAGAATACCTCTTTTTCATCAAGCTGAATATCAACCACTGTTGCCCCACCACGTACTTGTGATGTATAGGTTGCAGTTTTTACACCAAATCCACCTGTTGCAATTTTTGCAGCTGCAAAAATTTCACCAGCGAGAAGAACACCTTGACCACCAACACCAGTAAATCTCATTACAATTTTACTCATCGTTCTTCTCCTTATATTTTTTTCACAAAGTCATCTTGAGTGATTTTTGCTCTCTCACCTTGATGTACTTTAATAATTTCTGCGTACATATCACAGTACTCAGCCACTTCAGTATCTTGTTTTAAGATACCTGTTGGAAGAAGGTTTAACTGCTCTTCTGGTGTCATAGCATCATATTTCTTTTTAGAAACAGTAATAGAGTCAATCCAATCAAGGTTTGCCATTGCTGAGTTCATCTTATTTTTTCTACCAAGGTTAATGTGACAGTTAGAGAGTGCTTCTACAAAAGAGAACCCTTTATGTGCAAGTGCTTGGTAGATAAGCTTTTCAAGTTTTTTAGGTGCTGTAACATTCTCACGACCTACAAACGATGCACCAGAAGCAATAGCTAATTTACAACCATCAAATGTTGGGTCAATGTTTCCTGCTTTTTGAGAAACTGTCCACATACCTTGTGGTGTGGTTGGAGATGTTTGAGAGTTTGTTAAACCATAAATAAAGTTATTAATAAGAATTAATGTAATATCAATGTTTCTTCTACATCCGTGAATTGTGTGGTTACCACCAATTGCGAGTGCATCACCATCACCAGCTACACAGATAACGTGTTTTTCTGGGTTTGCCAATTTAATACCTGTTGCAAATGCTACTGTTCTTCCGTGTGTAGTGTGTACAGTATTCATATCAACATAAGAAGAGAATCTTCCTGAACAACCAATACCAGAAACAAGACAGATATCATCTTTTTCCCAACCAAGTTTATCAATGGCTCTAATAAAAGCTTTAAGGATAACACCATCACCACATCCCCAACACCATAGTGTTGGCATCTTTTCAACTCTTAAATATTTATCATAATTAAATGCCATATTACAGCTCCTTCACTTTTTCAATAATATCTGATGGTGAGAATGGACGACCATTTGTTTTTGTTAACTTATTGATGTCCAATCTTCCCATACTTCTTTGTACCTCTTCAAGGTATTGTCCTTGGTTAAGCTCTACTGAAAGTACTTTATCGAACTTCTGTCCTAGCTCATGCAATCTTTTTTCAGGAGATGGCCATAAAGTAATAGGTCTAAACATACCTACTTTAATACCCTCTGCTCTTAAAGTGTTCACTGCCTCTTTTACAGCAAGGGATGCTGAACCATAAGCAACAATAAGAATCTCTGCATCATCAATCATATACTCTTCATTACTCTCAATCTCATCTTGGAACTCTTCTACTTTTCTGAAAAGTCTATCAATGAGTTTTCTACAAGTTTCAATCTCTTCTGTTGGGAATCCCATTGCATCATGGTGAAGTCCAGTATAGTGGTATCTATACCCTTGGTACATTGGGTTAAGTACTGCTGGTTCATTTTGCTCTACACCATATGGTCTATAATCTTCAGGTGCTCCGTCAAATGTTTTTCTTGGAACAATTCCCTCTTTAACTGCTTCTGCAGTTGGGATAATCGCTTTTGCGTGCATATGTCCAATTGTCTCATCTAAAAGAACAAAGACTGGTTGCATAAATCTATCAGCAAGGTTAAATGCTCTTACTGTTTCTGTATAACACTCTTCAAGGTTACCAGCACACAATGTGATTGATTTGTAATCCCCGTGTGATGGGTTTTTCGCTTGAGCAACATCTCCTTGAGATACACGTGTTGGAAGACCAGTTGAAGGACCCCCTCTCATAACGTTTACAACAACCAATGGTACTTCACACATCTGTGCAAGACCAAGGTTTTCAGCTTTAAGTGAAATACCAGGTCCTGAAGTAGCAGTGAGTGTTCTTACACCTACCATACCTGCACCAATTGCTGCTGCAACTCCTGCAATCTCATCTTCCATCTGAATGGCTGTTCCACCAACCTTAGGTAAAAGGTCAGAAATTGTATGCATTACTTCACTTGATGGTGTTAAAGGATATCCTCCAAAAAATCTACATCCAGCATCTACTGCTGCCATTGCAGCTAAGTCATTACCACTTGAAATTACTTCTCTTGTTGACATTAATTAGCCTCCTTATAATCTTTAGGTAATCTATACCCATTGCTTGCAATTGCCTCTTGTCTCGCTTTTGAAGCGTCTGTAAGCTTTGCAAATTTAAACTCTTTTTTCTCTGCTACATAAATAGCAAAATCTGGACATGCGAGTTCACACTCATTACATCCAATACATGAATCAGGTGCGATTACACTAATCATTGCACCCAATGTTGAAGTTGGTTCTTGTTGCATAGAAAGCACACCTGCTGGACAAGCGTCCACACAGATATCACATGCTTTACATCTAGCTGTATCTACCCATACTGGAGTATTCTCAGGAGCTACCATTGCTGCCATTTTTTCCCCTTTTTATTTTTGAAATATTAAGTGAGATTTACTATTCACTAAAATTAGAATAGCTTACTTTTTGTAAAGTTGCTATGAATATGTGAGAATTAGAGATAGGTTCATAAAGTCTGTTACCTTTTGAAGCAACTATTTTTGAGGAAAAAGCTTTCACAAATAAAGTAAAAGTTTAGAAGAAAAAAAGTGTGTAGAAAGTTATCTAAAGAGAGAAAAATCTCCTCTCTTTAAAATAACTTTAGAGGTTATGATAAAACTTTTTTAACTGCTTTACCAATCTCAGCAGGAGAAACAACAACTTCAACACCAGCTTCTCTTAGTGCATCCATCTTCTCTTTTGCTGTTCCAGCACTACCACTAATAATCGCACCAGCGTGACCCATTCTTTTCCCTTTTGGAGCAGATTGTCCAGCAATAAAGGCAACCACTGGTTTTGTGATATTCTCTTTAATAAACTTAGCAGCTTGAATCTCTAAGTCACCACCAATCTCACCAATCATTACAATGGCTTCCGTCTCTGGGTCATCTTGGAACATTTGAAGAAGTTGTTTGTATGAAAGACCAATAATTGGGTCTCCACCAATACCAACAGCTGTTGTAATTCCATACCCTTCATTACAGACTTGGTTTGCACCTTCATAAGTAAGTGTACCAGACTTAGAGATAAGTCCTACATTTCCTTTTTTGAAAATACTTCCTGGCATAATACCAATTTTACACTCATCTGCTGTAATGATACCTGGACAGTTTGGTCCAATAGTCATCATTCCATTTTTCACAGCACACGCTTTTGCAGCTTGCATATCACGTACAGGCGCACCTTCAGTAATAATAACAGCAAGTTCAATTCCAGCTGCTGCTGCTTCCATAACAGCGTCACCAACAAATGCAGGTGGAACAAACACCATAGATACAGTAGCACCAGTAGCTTGAACTGCCTCTTTTACGGTATTAAATACAGGTTTTCCTAAATGCTCTTGACCACCTTTACCTGGTGTTACACCACCTACAATGTTTGTACCATACGCCATACACTGCTCAGCGTGGAAAGTTCCCTCTCCACCTGTAAACCCTTGAACGATTACTTTTGTATCTTTGTTAATTAAAATTGACATCTATTTACTCTCCTTTTCCTAAAGAAACTTCGCCATTAGGCTTGTTTTGCTGCTGCTACGGCTTTTGCTGCACCATCACCAAGGTCTGTTGCGGCAATGACATTATCGATATTGGCATTTTTAAGAATCTCTGCAGCCTCTTGTGCATTGGTTCCATCAAGTCTTACAATAACTGGTACATTTACATCTACAAGTTTTGTCGCTTCAAGAATACCATTGGCAATTCTGTCACATCTTACAATACCACCAAAGATATTAACAAAGATTGCTTTTACATTAGGATTTTTAAGAATAATCTCAAACCCTTTTGCCACAGTTTCAGCATTGGCTGTACCACCCACATCAAGGAAGTTTGCAGGTGTTCCACCCATGTAGTTAATGGTATCCATAGTACCCATCGCAAGACCAGCACCATTTACCATACAACCAATTTCACCATCAAGAGCAATATAGCTAAGCCCATATTGTGCTGCTTCTCTCTCATCTGGGTCCTCTTCTGTAATATCTCTCATCGCTTCAATATCTGGGTGACGTCCAAGAGCTGAATCATCAAATCCCATTTTTCCATCGAGTGCTAAGAAATCACCTGAACCAGTCTTAATGAGTGGGTTAATCTCAATCATCTCTGCATCATTTTCCATATAGAGTGTATAGAGTTTTTTTGCAAAGTCAATCATCTTTTTCTGTTCAGCTTTATCTGTAATACCTAAACCAAATACTAACTCTCTACCATGGTATCCTTGGAAACCAAATGCAGGGTCTACTGCAACTTTAATGATTTTTTCAGGAGTCTTCTCTGCAACAGTTTCAATATCCATTCCACCTTCAGTTGAAGCCATAATAATAGGCATCTCAGCTGCACGGTCAAGTACCACTGAAAGATAGAGTTCATCTTTAATGTCAGCACCATCTTCAATGTAAACTTTTTGAACAAGTTTACCCTCTGGTCCTGTCTGGTGAGTGACCAGTGTCATTCCTAAAATCTCATCAGCAAGCTCTCTTACTTCATCTAAAGACTTAGCGAGTTTTACACCCCCTCCAAGTCCTCTACCACCTGCGTGAATTTGTGCTTTAACAACCCAAATAGGTCCACCTAACTCTTTTGCATTCTCAACAGCCTCTTCAACTGAATGTGCAATAATACCTTTTGGTGTAGGTACGCCATACTTTTGGAATATTTGTTTCGCCTGATACTCATGAATATTCATGTGCACTCCTTTTACAATAAGTTCCGATATTATACGCCGATGATAAATAATTTTGGGTTAATTAATTTAGGATAGAGGGTGATTTTAAAAAAGTGGTAAATATCTACACAGTGTAGAGAGGTAAAGAGGCTTACGCCTCAAAAAAACCACTCTCTTTAAGAATAGCAATATTCTCTTTAACAGAAGCAACCGATTGGTCAAACAACGCTTGGGTCTTCTCATCGAGGCTCAACGAGACAATCTCTTTAATACCTGTTGCACCAATCACACACGGTACACCAATGGTAACATCTTCATAACCATACTCCCCTTGAAGCATTGCACAACTAGGAATGACTTTTTGCTCATCACTTAAGATAGACTCAACCATTGCAGAAATAGCACGTCCAGGAGCATAGAATGCTGATGTTTTCAGATATTTAACAATCTCAGCACCACCATCTTTGGTCTTTTGAATAATCTCTTCCATATCTTCAGCAGAGACCACTTCACTCAAAGGAACGCCTCCAACACTGCTAATTTGAGGATAAGGAATCATATGCTCACCATGTTCACCAATAACCATCGCACCCGTTTGTGTTGCACCAAATCCTGTCTTTTGTTGAATCTGGTATGCCATACGTGAACTATCTAATGCACCACCCATACCAATAATACGGTTTCTCTCCCAACCTGTTACGTGGTGTACCACATAGGTCATCACATCAAGAGGGTTAGAGACACATAAAATAATCGCATCTGGTGAATAGGTTTTAATATACCCTGTAACCTCTTTCACAATCCCTGCATTAATATTTAAAAGGTCTGCTCTTGTCATCTCTTTTTTACGAGGTACACCCGCTGTAATGACAACCACATCACACTCACTCAAATCTTCAGGTTTTACAGCTGCACGTACCACTGTACCTCTTGTTGAGTAGTGTGTCGCTTGTGCAATATCAAGGGCTTTTCCAATGGCCACTTCTGGCATAATGTCGTAGAGTAAAATCTCATGACACGTTCCACTCAGTGCTAACGCATACGCAGCACTTGCCCCCACTGCACCTGCTCCAACAATTGCTACTTTTCTACCAACCATTTCTCTTCTCCCTTTTTCCTGATTTTAGAGCAACTTACTCTGTCACTTCATACTGCTCTCTACCCATTTGGTAGAGGTCATTTCCATAGGTATCATTAATGACTGTAACAGGAAAATCTTTAACTGTAATTTTACGTACAGCTTCTGGACCTAACTCAGGGTAAGCAATCACTTCAGCTGAAGTGATTTTCTTTCCTAATAATGCACCAGCACCACCTGTTGCTCCAAAGTAGATACCATCATACGCCACACACGCATCTTTGACTGCTTGGTTACGTTTTCCTTTTCCAATCATCCCTTTTGAACCGTGCTTAAGCATTGTTGGAGAGAAAGAGTCCATTCTATAAGAGGTTGTCGGTCCTGCACTCCCAATTGGGTCACCTGGTTTTGGAGGTGTTGGTCCTACAAAGTAGATAATAGAACCCTCTAAATCAAAAGGAAGCTCTTCGCCTTTTTCAATCAGTTCAACCAGACGTTTATGTGCAGCATCACGTGCTGTAAAAATTGTTCCATTTAAAAGAACCGTATCGCCTGCTTTTAACTTCTTTGTATCCTCAGAAGTAAGTGGTGTGGTAAATGAGTAAGTTGCCATCTGTGCTTCCTTATATTATATGGTAATGTGTGTATGTCTTGAACTGTGACACTGAACATTCACAGAAACAGGGAGTGATGCAATATGACAAGGGTTAGACTCAATATGCACAGCCAATGCTGTTTTAGTTCCACCCATACCCATTGCTCCAATTCCAAGCTTATTAATCTCTTCTAAAATATCTGCTTCCATCTGAGCCATCTCTGGGTCAGGATGTGTTGAGCCAATATCTCTAAAGAGTGCATGTTTTGAAGAGATACACGCTTTTTCAAATGTACCACCAATTCCTACACCTACGGTAATAGGAGGACAAGGGTTTCCACCTGCATCAGAGATAACCTCTTTGACATAGTTAATAATCCCCTCTTTACCTGCTGCTGGAGGAAAAACTCTTGCACGGCTCACATTTTCTGAACCACCACCCTTTGCAGCGTACTCAATATCAATCTTATCACCCTCAACTAAATCAAAGTGAATAATCGCAGGAAGGTTATACCCTACGGTATCTTTTAAGTTTGCACGAGAGAAAGGCTCACATGTTGAAGCACGTAAGTAAGCATCGGTATAGCCTTGTTCTGTCCCTTTGTTAATGGCATCTTTTAACAGACCACCTGTCACCTTTACATCTGCTCCTACTTTCACAAAAAATACAGCAAGTCCTGTATCTTGACAGAGTGGACGCTTCTCTGTTTTAGCAATGTCAGCATTCTCTAAAATCTGACGAATTACCTCTTTACTTACAGGAGATTTCTCTGTCTCCATCGCCTCTTTGAGGGCATCGTAGGTATCTTGTGGTAAATCTGTACCACAATGAACAATAATATCTCTTACGGCTTTGACAATGTCATCAAATGCTATCTCTCTCATCTATGCTTTCCTTCTATGTGTAATAAATAAATTCTATTTTTCGTCAAAAAAATGCTTCTCGTGAAGCTTGTCAATCATCTCTTGTACGGAAGCGACTGAGTTTTTAAAACGTGTCTGTTGAAGAGGTTTAAGTGCCATATTAATCACCTGCTCTGCTCCCCCTGCTCCAATCATCACAGGTACACCTGAGACAATATCTGAATACCCATAATCATTTTTCAACATAATCGCACACGAGTGGATTTGGTTGGTATCTTTCAAGATAGCTTCTACCATTACAGTGGTTGATTTTGCTGGTGCATAATACGCTGAACCATCTCCTAAAAGATTGACAATTTCAGCCCCACCATTACGGGTTTTTCGTACAATTTCACCAATCTCTTCTGAGTCAAGAAGGTCTTCAATTGGTACACCTGCAACGGTTGTAAATTTTGGAAGAGGTACCATGGTATCTCCATGTCCACCCATAACAGTTGCACGAATCTGTCCTGCACCATACTCTAACTTCTCATAGATAAAATGTGCCATACGTGCTGCATCTAAAATACCTGCCATTCCTAAGACTCTCTCTCTAGGGAAACCTGTCTCTTTTAATGCAACATAGGTCATGACATCTAAAGGGTTAGAGACCACAATGACAATCGCATCAGGTGCATACTCTTTAATCTCTCTTGCATAATTACGTACAATCTCTGCATTTTTAAAGAGAAGGTCATCTCTACTCATTCCAGGTGTTCGAGGTGCGCCTGCTGTAATAATGACTACATCAGACTCTGCCATATCTTCAGGTCCTTTTGCAGCTTTTACAATGGTATGTTGTCTAGCAGCATTGGCAGCTTGTGACATATCTAACGCTTTTCCTTGTGCCACATCATAATTACGTCCACGTAACATTACATGGTGACATGAACCATTCATCGCTAAAATAAATGCAACAGTTGAACCAAAATTCCCTGTACCAATGACAGTAACTTTTTTTCCTTTTGCCATATTAATCCTTTTCTCAATTAAATTCGTATAGGAGTGACTTACCAGCAAAACATCATTCATAGCTCTTATTTTAGCTATCAACTATATTTTGCCTGCTAATGAAGTCATCTCTTCCTATGCGTGATTAGAAGATATATTTTAGCATAATTTTGAAAAAGAGAGAATGTTCACCAAGAGGTTTAAGTTGAAAAAAAATAAAGTGCTACTTTTTTACAGTATTTTAAGAGAAAAAGAGGTATAGCAAACAACTAGCCTCCCAGAGGGAGGATAGTCTTATCTGCTTAGATAGCGTCAATAATTGCGTTTAGAGTTGCTGAAGGTCTCATTGCCTTTTCAGCTTTTGCATCGTCTGGTTTGAAGTAACCACCAATATCAGCTGGTTTTCCTTCAACTGCAAGAAGCTCTTCAATAATTTTTGCTTCATTCTCTTTGAGTGCTTTTGCAACAGGAGCAAATCTCTCTGCTAACTCTGCATTTTCACCATTTGCAAGTGCATCAGCCCAGTATTGTGCCACATAGAAGTGTGATGCTTTATTATCTGGCTCACCACATTTTCTTGAAGGTGCTTTGTTATTGTCAAGGTACCCTTCATTTGCTTTATCAAGACCAGCTGTTAATGCTTCTAACTTCTCATCTGAGTGTTTACGTCCGATAAATCTTAATGACTCAGCAAGTGCCAAGAATTCACCAAGACTATCCCATCTTAAGTGACCCTCTTTTAAGAATTGTTCAACGTGTTTAGGTGCTGAACCACCTGCACCTGTTTCATAAAGACCACCACCTGCAAGTAATGGAACAATAGAGAGCATTTTTGCAGATGTTCCAAGCTCTAAGATTGGGTACATATCTGTTAGATAATCTCTTAAAACATTACCTGTTACAGCAATTGTATTTAACCCCTCTCTTACTCTTGCATTTGTAAAACGTGTGGCTTCAGCAATTTCCATAATTTGAATATCAACACCTTCTGTATCAAGGTCAGCAAGGTAAGTGTTTACTTTTTTAATCATCTCAGCATCGTGTGCTCTGTTTTCATCTAACCAGAAGACAACAGGAACTTGCTCAATTTGACCACGCTCTACTGCTAGTCTTACCCAGTCTTTAATTGGAATATCTTTCGCTCTAGACATTCTCCAGATATCACCTTTTTCACACTCAAATGACATTAACTCTGTACCATCTTCAGCAGTCACAGTTACTGTTCCAGCCTCTTCTAGTTCAAATGTTGTTGGGTGAGAACCATACTCTTCAGCTTTTTGTGCCATGAGACCTACATTGGCTACTGAACCCATAGTTGTTACATCATATTGACCATTTTTCACACAATCAGCTACCATTTCATTATAAAACAAACCATAAGTAGCATCAGGAATAACAGCTACACACTCAACTGCATCTCCATTTCTGTTCCACTGTTTACCACCTTCACGTACCACTACTGGCATAGAAGCATCAATAATCACATCATTTGAAGCATTGAAGTTTGTTTTACCAGCATCTGAATCAACCATTGCAATTTCTGGATTATCAGACTCTACAACTGCTTGGAATGCTGCTTTAATCTCAGCCTCTTTTTCATGACCAGCAATCTTCTTCTCTAAGTCACTCATACCAAGGTTAGGGTTAACGTTAAGTTCTGCAAATACATCTGCATACTTGTCAAATACCTCTTGGAAAAATACTGTAAATGCGTGACCAAACATAATTGGGTCAGAGATTTTCATCATAGTCGCTTTAAGGTGAATTGACCATAAAACACCATTTGCTTTTGCATCTTCAATAGATTTTTTAATGAAAGATTTCAATTTTGCAACAGACATAAATGTACCATCTAAAACTTCTTTGTCTAGTGCATCAATGGTTTTAAGCTCTTTACCATTTAAAGCAATTGTTACTTTTTGAGCCTTATCTACTGTTACTGATTTTTCATTACCATAGAAGTCACCATCACCTGCCATATGTGCTACATACGCTTTTGAATTTTCAGCAAAAGGCTTGAGTCTATGTGGGTGGTTTTGAGCAAATTTCTTTACAGCTTTTGCTGCACGTCTGTCTGAGTTACCTTCACGTAATACTGGGTTAACAGCAGAACCAAGACATGTAGAGTATTTTGCTTGAAGTGCTTTCTCCTCTTCTGTTTGAGGATTCTCTGGATAATTAGGAATATCATACCCTTGTGCTTGAAGCTCAGCAATACAATCTTTTAACTGTCCAACAGATGCTGAAATATTTGGAAGTTTAATGATGTTTCCATCTGGTTGAAGTACTACTTTTCCAAGCTCTGCCAAATGATTTTCTGCAAGACCCATTGATGCAAGTACTCTTCCTGCTAAAGAGATATCTGAAGTGACAACAGAAACACCTGCTGCCTCTGTAAATGCATTTACGATTGGTAAGAGTGAGTAGGTTGCCAATGCTGGTGCTTCGTCGATTTTTGACCATATGATTTTTGGTAATTGTGACATAAAAATTCCTTTATTATCTTAAGTTGAATATTAGAAGTGTAACACTTTTTATGCTCTATTTTATTGAAAGCCATTCTCTACCAAAACGCTTCTTGATTATCTGTTTCTTTATTACACATTTTCTCTGACTCATCTTGGGGAAGTAATCTTAAAGTAACCCTTTTTCTCTACAATAGCACCATCAAAACCATACCGTATCATTTTTTCTCCCCTTGTAATATGTATGGTTTTGTGTCATATCTAAAAAAGGAGTCTACAATGAAACCATTCACATTTCTACTCACACCTCTACTACTACTCAACCTCTTATCTGCACAAGAGCATCAACAAAACAGAGGCTTTACGGTCACACAAATTGCACTCGATGCCAAACAGGCACAACAACAAAAAGAGAGACGTTATCTCTTAAAGAAGTATCATACACACCTTGCATCACTGCAATCTAACAAGAGAGATACTCAGCAATAAACCCCACAGGAATAGGTGCTTCAAGTACTACGGTGTACCCATCACTCCCCTCTTGTTTTAAGAGTTGATAAGGAACATACAAGTAACGTGCACCTATCTTCTCTCCTACCATTGCACGCTCTTCTACATGTAGACGAATAGAGTGGGGTTGTGCTTGATGAAACCGTTGGGGCATCGTCGTATCAACGACTAATACCACTACCTCAACATCACCCTTTTGAACCCTCTCTCTTAACATCTCCTCAAGTTTGGCATACCCCTCTTTGGTATCATCTAAGTCACACTCTCTTTTCTCAATACGATTATGGGTGGTTAATAGCATATAAAAAGGAGAAAATGATTGGCTCTTTTGGAGTGATGCTTGAGCTAAGGCTACGGACTCTTCTAATAATGTATAGACATCTACGCTTGACATACCCCACCCTCCTCTAGTCGTAATGGCTCTTGTAGGTAAAACCCTAACGCTTGTGCCTCTTCTAAAATCTCTTCACTCACGTGTAGTTTTGACTCAATAATCACATCGGCTAACTTTGATTTAATATGCAACTCTAAAGGACGCTTTCCTCTATAACGCTCTACCAAAGAGATAAATGCTTCTATCTTCTCACTATTGGGCATAAGATGAACAGCCAATACAAGAGGTTTAAAAGGAGCCTCTTCAACCACTTTAGGGGTACGTTTTACTTGTACTTTCTCCCGTTTGGCATCTTTGAGTGACTCTATTTTAAGAATATTCATACGGGTAAAGTCACCATCTTTGGTAATTTTTACTTTAAAGGCAATGGGTTTACTTAAATCAAAGTTCTCCTCTAACTCTTTGAGTCGCTTCTCAAAAAGCATCAACTCAATATTGCCATGTAAATCCATAATATTGGCAATACCAAACTTATTTCCTTTTTTAGAAATCTTCTCTGTAATCTCTTCAATCTTCCCAATAAAGAGTGCTTGTGAACCATCGGCTAACTCTTCAATCTCTGAACTGAGTGTATACTCTATCTCATCGAGTGTTTCACGATACTTATCGAGTGGGTGTCCTGAGACATAAAAACCTAAAGACTCCTTCTCCATCTCTAAAATCTCCATCGGTTCAAACTCTGGCATCTCAGTGAGGGTCAATTGAATAGTGGTCATCTCCTCATCATCTCCCCATAAGGAGTGGACAGCTTGTCGCTTGGCATCACACGCTTTTTTAGCTGAGTCAATAATAACTTCAATTTGAGAGAGCATCGCTTGTCTGCTATATCCAAACCCATCAAATGCACCTGCTTTAATGAGTGACTCTATCACTTTTTTATTGACCTTTGAGGCATCAATTCTTGAGACAAAATCGGAAAAATCTTTAAAGGGTTTATCCCCTCTTGCTTCAAGCATGGTATTAATAGCAATATCCCCTGCACCTTTAATGGCACCCATACCAAACATAACGACCTCATCACCATCAACACTCCGTGCTTCAAAGACAAGCCCTGAGTTGTTAATATCGGGTGGAAGAAGACGAATACCCATACGTTTTAACTCATCAACATACTTTACCACCTTATCGGTATTGTTCTTCTCTAGGGTTAAAATGGCTGCCATAAACTCCGTAGGATAGTAGTACTTTAAATAGGAGGTGTAAAAGGTAATCATCGCATACGCAGCTGAGTGTGATTTGTTAAACCCATACCCAGCAAACTTCACAATCAAATCAAACAGCTCTTCGGCTTTAAGTTTATCAAAGCCTTTCTTCTTTGCACCCTCAGCAAACTCCCCTTTGAGTTTATCCATCTCCTCTTTAATCTTCTTACCCATTGCACGACGAACCAAGTCAGCCCCACCAAGGCTAAAACCACCAATAGTCTGTACAATCTGCATCACCTGCTCTTGATAGACAATGACCCCATAGGTTGGTTTCAAAATAGGCTCAAGTTCAGGAAATGCGTAGGTAATCTCAGCACGTCCATGTTTACGCTCAACAAAATCATCGAGCATTCCAGACTCCATAGGTCCAGGACGATAGAGTGCCAACATCGCAATGACATCTTCAAATCCCGTTGGCTTCAGTTTTTTTGCCAAATCCTGCATACCTGCTGATTCAATCTGAAATAATCCTAAGGTATCCCCTGTTGAGATATAGTCATAGACAGCTCTATCTTCAATATCCTCTTGTGCAAAATCAATCCGTTTTCCGTGACGACGCTCAACAAGCTGTAACGCCTCCTCAATAACGGTTAAGGTCTTTAGTCCTAAGAAGTCAAACTTAATGAGGTCGACATCTTCTACATACTTTCCAGAGTATTGTGTCGCTAACGTATCCATACCAGAGGGTTTAAATAGAGGGGTCTTTTGCCAAAGAGGCTCATTCGAAATCACCACCCCTGCTGCGTGTGTTCCTGCATTTCTATTTAACCCCTCTAGGGCTAATGCATACTCCCACGTCCGTTTAGCTTGAGGGTCACTCTCTAAGAGTTGGGCTATTTTTGGCTCTTTCTCATAAGAGCCTTTTAGGTCAATCCCCAACTCATCAGGAATCAATTTTGCCATCGCATCGGCTTTGGAGTATGGCATATCTAACACCCGTGCCACATCACGAATTACCCCTTTGGCTAAGAGTTTCCCAAAGGTGATAATCTGTGCTACGTTGACACGCCCATACTTCTCTATGACATAGTCTAAAATCTCTTGCCGTCTGGCTTGACAAAAGTCCATATCAATATCGGGCATACTCACACGCTCAGGGTTCAAGAAACGCTCAAAGAGTAGTCCATAGGGCATAGGGTCAATATCGGTAATCCCTAAAGAGTATGCCACCAGTGACCCAGCAGCTGAACCACGCCCAGGTCCTACGGGAATACCCATCTGTTTTGCAGCATCAACAAAGTCCCAAACAATCAACATATATCCTGGAAACTTCATAGAATTAATAATCTCTATCTCCACCTCTAAACGCTCTTTATAGGCTTGATGTTTGGCTTCATCTACACGCTCTAGACGCTTTTGTAACCCTCGTCTTGACTCCTCAATAAAGAGTACCTTGTCATTCTCCAAAGAGTACTCTTTATCGGGTTCAGGTAGCACAATGCCTGACTCTTTAGCACGCTCTCTAGCAAATTTAAAGTTAGGTGGTGTAGGGTCACCGAGTTTAATCTCCAAGTTACACTTATTGGCAATCTCTTGGGTCGCCTCTAGTGCTTCAGGAATATCAGCAAAGAGCATCGCCATCTGCTCAGGTGACTTCACAAAAAACTCATGCACTGAGTGACGAAGACGTGTGGGGTCATCGTAGAGTTTGTTCATAGCAATACACATAAATGCTTCGTGTGCATCGGCATCTTCAGGGTTGGTATAGTGTGTGTCATTGGTTGCAACAATCTTAATACCTGTCTCTTGAGAGATTTGAATAATCTGCTTATCAATACGGTGCTGGTCACCAATACCGTGACGCATCAACTCTAAGTAGAAATCTTCACCAAAGAGGGCTTGATACTTCAGTGCCACAGCCTTTGCCTCTTCATACCCTTTTGCACCAAACTTCTTGTTTCTATCGGAGAGGTTTAAGTGCCAATTGACCTCCCCTTGTAGACACGCAGAAGAGCAGATAAGCCCCTCTGAATGCTCTTGAAGCATCTTCCAGTTAATACGAGGGTAGTAGTAGAAGCCTTTAAGGTAGGCTTGTGAACTAAGGTACATCAGGTTTTTATACCCTATCTCATTTTTGGCATAAAGGCAGAGGTGAAAACGTTGACGGACAGACTTATCCTCTAACTCCTCTTGATTATGCAGATACGCTTCCATACCAATAATGGGTTTAATCCCCTCTTTTCGCATAGTATTATAAAAATCTATGGTTCCAAACATATTTCCATGGTCTGTCATTGCCACAGAGGTCATACCTAAATCTTTGACTTTTTTTGCCAGTGCTTTAATCTTGTTTGCACCATCGAGTAAAGAGTACTCCGTATGTAGGTGAAGGTGGGTAAATTGTGGTTCTTTAGACATCGGCGTACCTTTTTAAAAATTGAGACATTTGAACCTATGAATATAGCAAAGCTTTCGTGAAAAAGGGTTGAAATGGGCTTTTGAAAAAAATAGAAGTGTTACATTTTCAACCCATTCAGAGCTTTTTTCTCTTATTTAAAGAGGCGTGTCATATTTTTAAAGTAAACTCCCTATAATGCGTGAATGAAGCCTAATGACCACGAAAACTATCAATATGAAACCATTCTTAGAAAAATATTACATCTTTTAGGACATAAAGGGTTAGTACTGCTCATTACCCTAGCCTCTATGGTTATCTCTGTGGTATTGACCTTTTTCATTACCCTCTATATTCCAACACTTGACCAAAAAATTTCTCTTCTGTTTGCGACTTTAATGCCTCTACTCATTGTCCCTCTTGTTTCGTGGAGCTTTGTAGGACTCCTCATTAAACTAGAGAAGATGGAACGCGAAATGCGTCATCTTGCAACCTATGATGCACTCACTACCCTTCTGACACGACAAGCCTTTGAACACGATGCCCAAAATTGGCTCAACCTTACCAAACGTGAAGCCCATAATATAGCCATTGTACTTTTAGACATTGACCACTTTAAAAAGATTAATGATACCTATGGACACAGTGTAGGAGATGTTGTCTTAAAACAATTAGGGCTTTTTTTGAAACAGAATATTCGTGAGATTGATATTGCTGGGCGTATTGGTGGAGAGGAGTTTGCTATTTTATTTTGGAACATCACCCAACACGATGCCATTGTAAGAAGTCAAACCATTTTAAGAGCCATTGAAGCCCTAGAGATACCCTACGATGAGCATAAAGAGCCTCTTCACATTACTGTTAGTATGGGTATTAGCTTTTGTGAACATGCTCAAGTATGTCAGCTACCTATCTTACTAAATGCTTCAGACCTTGCACTCTATCGTGCAAAAAACAGTGGACGTAATCGACTCTGTGTCTATGAAGAGCATATGCAAATGCCAAGCCAAATAGCTCCCTAATTGCGAAGATGCCTTTTAAAAAGAGCCTCAAAAAGATTCAAAAAAACCATCAAGAAGCGTATCAAGCCTTGAGGGTCATTAAACAACACTACCCTCACCTTAAAACCTTCACACACGATGAGATACTTCGCTACTACCACGTCTCCTCTTTAGGAATGCTTCAAACTCATATTCAACGTATTCAAAAAAGGGCGTTACAAGAGCATCACAGTAAGCAAAAAGATGATGTTTGTCGTTGTCAAGACCGTTATGGCACTTTTAAGTACCTCTATACCTCTCTTACTTTACTCAAACAACAACAAGCCTATTGGTATGAAAAAGAGAAGATTACCCTCAAAAGCTACCCTTGCCCCTACCAGAAGGGGTGGCATTTGACACAACTAGGTTAATCTTTCAGGCTCCACCATAAAAAGAGTACCCCTAAGGCAATATTGAACCAACTCACACCTGCTTCAATCCCCTCTTTTGCAAACGATAAGAACCACTGAAGTAGTGTGTTTTGTGTATGCATCATCTCATTAGAGAGCCATAAAACCATCGGCTCTTGCCAGAGTGCTGTCATTATTTCAGGGAGAAAGAAAAAGAGAAAAATCCCTAAAATCCCCCAAAGACTCTTTTGGGGTTTCATCTGAAGGAGAGCCTCTTGAAAACGCTCACTCTCTGCTAACTTCTCCCCCATCTCTTGCATACGTCGTTTCATCTTAACAGTACCCTAGAAGCATCCCCTCTTTGAGTGCCTCTTTTGTCTTTTCATCTACCAAATAAGCAACAATCTCCAATCCAAAACAGACAGCTGTTCCAGGTCCAGCAGAAGTAAGCACATTGCCATCTATGACTACTTTAGCATCTGCTTGATACCCCTCGTGGGCAATCTCCTCCTTCGCTTGAGGATAGCATGTATACGCATCGCCTAACACGCCTGCTTTTTGAAGGACATAAGGTGCTGCACACATCGCCCCTACGGCTTTTTTCTCTTTGAAGTGTTGTAGCAGTGAGAGAATACGCGTATCATCAGCTAACGCGTACGTCCCATCCCAACCACCAGGAAGTACCATCATATCAAAGCTATCTGCATCAACCTTCTCTAAAGAGATATCTGCTTGAATACCAATACCATTTGCCCCCTTAACCACACGTCCGTGGGCATACTTCTCATCTAAAAAGGCAATAACCACCTCAATGCCACCTCTTCGCATCACATCAATGAGTGCAACTGCTTCTAACTCTTCAAACCCTTTTGCTAATGGAATCAATACACGTGCCATTACTTCTCCTTACTTAAAATATGGTTCACAATACGATAGCCGTGGTTGAGGGCAATAGCGATACTCCCTCCACTCTTAAAGGCAATATCTCCTGCAATATAGAGTCCCTCAACCTCACTCTCATAGTTTTCATTAAAGATAGGCTCTCCTGAGCCATCAAGACTCACCCCACAACTCTTTAAAAAATCTTTAGGTGTCGTACCACCAATAGCGTAGATAACACGGTCATAGAGTGCTTCACTCTCTTCAAACAAGACTTTTACTTGACCATGTTCACTCTCTAAGGCTTTAATATCTTCACCTAAATGGAGTGTCACCTTCCCCTCTTGTGCATACTGAGCAATCATCTCTTGGTTGGTAGGGTTAGGACGGGTGAGTGAGGGTTTTCTATAATTGAGTGTTACGTCATTGCTTTGACTCAACTCACACGCATACTCCACAGCAGAGTCCCCACCACCTACAACAAGAATCTTCTCACCATTACCACACTTATCGAGGTTAAAATTGACTTGTGAACGTAAAGAGGGTGGAATTTTATAAGAGGGTTTATTGGGCTTACCCATACGTCCAATAGTCACAATAACATACTTCGCATACGCAACCCCACACCCCGTATAGACAGCAAAATGCTCCCCTTCTTTTTGAACACGCTCCACAGCACAGTTAAAACGTGCATCAATCATCTCATCATCTAAGAGTTTATCAAAGTAGTCTAGTGTACTCTCTTTGGTACCATCTACAAATGAGACATTCCCCTCAAGCTCCACAGCTTGCCCCTGCCAATCTTTATCGACACGTTTCTTATCTTTGTAAAATTTACGGATTGTGTGTGAGTGATTCTCTGTTTTTTCTATCATCAAGACTCGTTTAAGTCCCAACACTTTTGCCTCTACGGCTGCCCCGATTCCTCCAGGACCACCTCCAATAATAATGAGGTCATATATTTTCTCCATCATACTTCCTTTAAAAGAATATGAAAGATTGTATCATATTTCCTAAAAGAAGTATCACAAAGTGACTATTTTGCTTTTTCTAAATACTCACCTGTTTCTGTATTGACTTTAATTAACTCACCCTCAAGAATATGAAAAGGTACTTGTACCACAGCACCACTCTCTAGTGTTGCTGGTTTTTTACCCCCTTGAGAGTCCCCTTTGAAGTTTGGTGGTGTCTCTACAATTTTCAATACAACAGTTGATGGAATCTCCACAGAAATTGCTTTACCTTTATGGAATAAAATCTCAGCTTCCATACCATCAATCATATAAGAGAAGGTCTCTTTTCCTACCTGCTCGTGTGTTAAACCAATCTGGTCAAAGGTTGTGGTATCCATAAATTGAAGCATCTCACCATCATCATATAGAAACTGCATCGTTCTTTGTTCAAGCTCAGGTACTTCAAACTTATCACCTGCGTGAACTGTCTTCTCAATCACTTTTCCTGTTTGAAGGTTTTTAATCTTCATACGTACAAATGCTGCACCTTTTCCTGGTTTTACGTGTTGAAACTCTGTTACTCTATACGGGTTTCCCGTAATCTCTAATCTTGCACCTTTTTTAATATCGCCCATACCAATTGTAGCCATCATAGCTCCTTACATTTTAATAGCAGATTATAGCAAAGGTTGGTTAAAAGAGAGGAGGAGAACTCCCTCCAGAATAAGGAGGGAGAGGGGGTGATTAACGTGTAATCGAATGGTTGTGTGTCTCACACGAAGCTTGTTTGTCAAAATCCATCGCTTTTGCATTGTGCATTAAGACTGGTACAAAAATGAGCGATACAAAAACAGCTGCTACGGTTCCTGAAATGAGTGCTACACCCAATCCACCAAAGACAGGGTCAGAAGCAAGCAGTGCAGAACCTAAAATAATCGCCACAGCCGTTAAAGCAATTGGTTTTGCTCTGGTTGCCACAGCAACGGCAATTGCCTCTTTCTTCTCCATACCTTGACACTGCATGAGTGACTTAGCAAAGTCAATTAAAAGCAGTGAGTTTCTTGAACTAATTCCCATCAGTGCAATAAACCCAATGAGAGAAGTTGCTGTTAAGAAGAAGGTTTCACTTGTAAAGAAGTTTGCTACCCAGTGTCCTACAATCACACCAATGAGTGAGAGGAATGAACCTAGTAGAATAATCCCACTAATAGCAAAACTCTTATAGTAAATCACCAAAAGAAGGAAAATCAATACCAGTGCAGCAATAAATGCTCCCCCTAAATCTCTAAAGGTATCAAGGGTAACTTTCATCTCTCCATCCCAACGTAGTAAAAACTTCTCACCCGTTTTCTTATCGGTTAAGTAGAGGTCAAACATATAGGTTGTAAAACCTGCTTTTTCAACATCATACGCTTTTGAGAAGTGTTCAATCATCTCATCACGTGCCTCTAAGAGAGGATAGACTTGAGAAACCATATCGGTCTCAGCAATGACATTGGTCATACGAGAGAGGTCTTTGTGCATAATCATCGGGTTTGATTTTACCTTACGAATAGAGATAACCTCAGAAAGTGGTACCATCATTCCTTGTTGGTTCATTAAACGTAACGAAGAGAGTTTACTCAAGAGTGCCTCTTTCGTGTTGTCACGCAATGTTTTACTACGCTTCTCTAAAACCAAGAAGATAGGGAGTTGGTCTGGAAGGTTTTTAGAGTTTTTATGTGCAATCTCCATCCCCTCAAAGCCTAAATAGATAATGTTATTAATCTGGCTTACACTTAGTCCACTTCGTGCTATCTTCTCTTTATCTGGAATGAGTTCATACTTCTCATAAATATCATCTTCCATCACATCAACATCAACCAATCCACTGGTATGTTCAAAAATGGTTGCAACCTCTGAAGAGATTTCACGAATCTTCTCTAAATTTTCACCATGTACCTCAAGGACAATAGATGCCAATGTTGGAGGACCTGCTGGTTGTTCAATAAACTTAATGTTTGTCCCCTTCAAAAGAGGAAGACAACGATTTTTAACCATTGGGCGTAGACGTTGTGTCATCAGAAATGATGGCTCTGTACGGCTATGTTTATCGGTTAAGTTAACAGAAATCTCTGCAACATTCTCAGAACGCTTCATACTCGCACCCTTAACAAGTCCAGCATAATCAAGTGGAATACCTTGTCCTAAGAAGAGTTCAAGGTTCATCACTTCAGGCTCTTTTTTCAAAATATCAATCACACATTGACTGATTTGATTGGTCTGTTCAATAGAGCTTCCTGTGGGTGTATCTACATAGATAGAGAAGGTATTATCACTCTTTCCTGGAAGCATTTTTGCTAAAACCAACTTTGTTGGAAACATCATCAGTGAGGCAAAAAATGCCACAGCTGTTAAGACAATCACTAGGGTCTTCTTGGCTTTACTGCTCAAGATTCCGTAGATAAATTTTTGTAAACCTTTCATTAATGACCCCCTTTGTGATGGTGTTTATGGGTTGGTTTTTTTAAGAGTTTTAAACTTAAATATGGTGTAAAGATATACGCAACAAAGAGTGAAGCCACCAATGCAACAGGAACATTGTACGGAATGGGTTTCATAAATGACCCCATCATTCCTCCAACAAATGCCATAGGTACCATCGTTAAGATAATCGCTAAGGTTGCGACGTTTGTTGGTGCCCCAATCTCATCGGTTGCTTCAATCAATAACTCATCCATCTCTTTAGAGTCTACATCGTGTGCATGAAGGTGTCTGTGAATATTCTCAATCACAATAATGGCTGCATCAACCAGTAGTCCCAGTGAGAGTAAGAATGCAAAGAGTGTAATACGGTTAATCGTCTGTCCAGAGAGGTATGCCACAAAAAGTGTCACAGCTAAAATGGCTGGTACAGTAAAGGTCACAATCATCGACTCTCTCCACCCTAAAGCAAAGACCAACATCAACGCAATAATAATAATGGTAATAACAAGGTGGTGCATCAGCTCATTTACTGCTTCATTGGCACGCTCACCATAGTTTCTTGTAATTAAATACCCAATACCTGCATCGGCAAACTCTCTCTCATGCTCTTTTAAAATCTCCAACACATCTTCTGCTACAAATACAGCATTTGTTCCTGCTAACTTTGCAACAGTAAGGGTTACTTGGTGCTTCTCGTCAGAGAGTGCCTCTTTTGGGTTCTCTTTAAAACGAATCTTTGCTGTTTGGAAGTTTTGAATATCCATACCCTCTTCAATGGTTGCAACATCACGAAGATAGATAGGTGAATTCATATATTGTGCAACAATTACATCACCCACATCTTTCACACTCTCAATCGCATTTTTCACCCCAAAGATAACCAGATGGTTATTCTTCGTACGCCCTTTTACATCAGGAACATCCACAGCTACTGATTGGACTGCTTTCATAATCTGTCCTAAAGAGAGGTGGTACGCAGAGAGTTTTGCCATATCGACTTCAATATTATACTGTGCATGTCTTCCACCTTTAATGGTCGTCTTTGCCACATTCTCTACACGGTTGAGTTTTTGTTGTAAACGACGTACTTTCTCAAATAAAACCACATCACTCACATTACTCTCTCCCTTAGGGTAGAATGCCACTGTTACAATAGGAATATCAATATCAATATCAAATGGTTTAATGAGAGGTTGCATCACCCCTTTTGGCATACTGTCCATATTCTGCATCACTTTATCGTAGAGTTTGAGGTTTGAATCCTCTCTATTCTCTCCAATATAGTACATTACATTGACAATTCCCACATTATCCATTGCCATACCATAGACGTGTTCAATCCCCTTGACCTCACGCAGTTTACGCTCAAGTGGATTGACAATAATATTCTCAATCTCTTTAGGTGTTGCACCGGGCATTGCCACAATAACAGCACCTCCAGAGATAGCAATTTGAGGGTCTTCCTCTCTTGGCATTACATTGAGTGCTAAGTACCCCATAATGAGCAAGAATGCTCCCAATACAGCTGTTAAAGGGTTCTTTAAAAACCCTTTTGCCAACTTCCCAGCATAATCTGTTACTTGATATTTATAGACTTTTTCCATCATTATGACCTAATAAAGATTTTGGCATACATACCTGGATAGATGGTCTCTCCTTGTGTATCAAACTCAATTTTAATCTTAAACTTATGTGTCATTGGGTTTGAACCAGGAACAATAGAGCTAATCTCGCCTTGTGTTTTTAACCCTAAAGAGGGAACTTCTACACTGACACTTTTACCAATGTGAATATCTTTAAGTTGTGCTTCAGAGATTTCAGCCACAATCTTTAAACGGCTCAAATCGGTTAAAACCACAGCTGGCATACCTGGAATTGCCATCTCTCCCTCATTGATACGCTTCATTAAAATTACACCATCATTGGGTGCTTTAATTTTAAGGTAGTTATATTGGTTGAGTACCTCTTGCTTTTTAGCTAAAGCCTGATTGACCTGCTCTTGTGCAATAGTCACCATATCTTTTAAATTCTTTGCAGCCAACTCTAGTGTCTCTAACTCATACTTAGAGACCATCTTTTTACGGTAAAGACGTTGATGACGTGCAAGGTTAATGAGAACATTGTTGTATTGGTTTCTATTCATCTGTAAGGCTAAACGTGCTTGAGAGATACCTAGTTCAACTTGACGCTCAGCTGACTCAATCTCTTTAGAGTCAATCTCATAGAGGAGTTGCCCCTTTTTGACAATATCACCCTCACTTACAGCCATCTTCTTCACAAATCCCATATAGCGACTTGTCATCATCTTTTGGTTATCTGAAACCACAGACCCACTTAAATCAATCTCAATGGCTTGAAGCATACTCAATGATGCCACAGCCAACCATACCATACTCTTTTTCATCTTATTCTCCTCTATTTAAAATACTGTTTAACTCAAATATCTTCGTGTTACGTTTGTTCTTCACCGTTAAGAGTTTCAGTAGTACCTCTAACTCTTTTGACTGTTTAATTAAGACATCAGAGATAGAAACCATACCCTCTTTGTAACGTGCGTGGTAGTTTTGGTAGACTTTCTTTGCAAAACGTAACTGCTTTTGATAACTACGAATATCAGCATCAGCACTTAAAATCTCTGTGCGTAACTTCTTCACTTGTAGAGCAATCCCTTTTTTTGCCCACTCCACTTTCTCTTGTACTTGGAAATACTCCAATTTTGCCTTCTCATAGTTAGCATGGTCGATACCACCATTAAAGAGATTCCACTGTACTTGAAAACCAATGGTATAAGCATCTTTGGCTCTAAAGTCATTCCAGAGTGTATTGTCTGCACTTCCATACTCAGCAAATGCACCCACTGTTGGTAAGAAGTTTGCACGTTGCACACCCATTGCCATTTTTGTAATGCGTAACCCTAAGAGGGCTTTTTGAATGTCAATATTATTCTTGACTAACCCTTTGTTATCAATATGAGGCATCGGTGCATTCTCTTTGACTCTATGAATAGAACTCACCTCTTGATTTAAGAGAAATGAGAGGAACTGATAGGCTAACTCACGGTTGAGTTTTGCTTGGTTGAGCATACTCTCAGCTTCAGCTTTACGTGCTTGAACCTCAAGTACATCAATATTTTTTGCATACCCCTCTTTTTTCATCGTACGAACAATACGCTCTAAGTGACGGATATTTCGCATAATCTTTGAGAGGTTATGAATGTAGTTCTCTACCAGAGTAATATCATAAAAGGCTTTTTTTGTCTGATAGACCTTCTCATTGAGTAACTTCTGGGTATCATATTTACTCATCGCATAGAGTGAAGTCATAATACGACCATACTCAGAGAGTTTACCCCCTGTATAGATAGGAAGCATATAAGAGAATTTTGTCTGGTAGTGATTTCTCGCTTCAGGAAAGTTCAAATCACTAGGCTCTGTTGCTAACATCTGTGCTTGTGTTTGAGGATTATTCATCATATCTGAGAATGCTTGAAAATCTCCATTTGAAGCTTGCATCGCTCCTCCAACACCTTGTAAGAAGTCAGAAAAACCAAAATCTCCAAAGTTTGCCTCTCTACTTTGCAGTTTAAATCCAAAGACATTCCCTGCATCATTTGAACGCATTCCTAAAAGTGTTACGTCTAATTTACCGTAGTTATTACCTTTTGTTGCTTTTGCCTCATAGGCTTTCATCTGCTCGGTAAAACGGGCTATTTTCAACTCTAAGTTGTCCTTTTTGACAATGTTAATTGCTCTGTGCAGTGTTAGATTCTGTAAGTTTGCACTCAGTGGCAAAGTAACCATACAGACCAACAAAGTGCGTCTAAACCATGTCATATATGCTCCTCATAAAAAATTTACCTATCAAGAAACCTCTGCTTCTTTTCAATGGTAGGATAATAGTCGCGATTATAGCAAATTGTATTGAATTTAATGATTAAAGTAACTATTTCAAATCAATAGTTTTGAAGGCTTTGATAGACTTCAACCAAAAAAATTGGTTGAAGTATCAAAGATTAAAGGGTTGCGTGTGTCACGCTAATACACGCTTCAAGTGAAGCGAGTGCATCAAGTAGCTCTTTTGTAACAGGGGCATCGACACGCACCACTGCTAGGGCTTGTTGTTTACTGTCACGACCAAGACGGAAATCAGAAATATTCAATCCATACTTTGCCATAATGGTTCCTACATCACCAATGACACCTGGAACATCGGTATTTCTAAAGAAAATCATTGTCCCTTTTGGCTCAACATCAACAATATAGTCATCTATCTCAATAATACGCTGAACACTCCCATCAAAGACTGTACCAGCAATGGTAATAGTTCCCTCTTGTGTGGTCAACTTAACTGCTACTTTGTTGGTTAATCCACTGCTATTGACTTTACTCTCTTTAGCAACCTCAATACCACGCTCTTGTGCAACAAACTCTGCATTAACGTAGTTAATCTGGTCACCCACAGACTCTGTTAAGACACCTACTGTTGCAAAGGTTCCCATAGACTCCAAGTAGTCAGCCACATCACCTTGTGCAGTCACTTTAATAGACTTCACAGCACTCTTTAACACTTGCGCACTCATATGTCCCATCTTCTGTACCAACTCCAAGTAAGGACGTACAAAATCTGGTAACTCATTCTCTTTAATGGGCAAGTTTAATGCGTTAGGGTAAGCGATGCCTTTTGCTGCTAAAATAGCATTTTCAGCTGCTTGAATAGCAATATTTTTTTGTGACTCTTTTGTGTTTGCACCAAGGTGTGGTGTCACAGTGACATTGTCAAGGTCAAGAAGTGGGTGGTCTGTTGCTGGTTCTTTATTGAATACATCAATCCCTGCCATCGCAATTTTACCAGACTTCAACCCCTCTACAAGTGCCTCTTCATCATAAAGACCACCTCTTGCACAGTTAATTAAAATCACCCCATCTTTCATCTTAGCAATCTCTTCTTTGCCAATCATTCCAATGGTTTCACTGTTTTTAGGTGTATGAATTGTAATAATATCACACGCTAAAATATCTTCAAAGTTTTTGGTATAACCAATCTCTAAATCGGTCGCTTTTGAAGCATCAATATAGGGGTCATACGCTAAAACATCCATCTCAAATGCTTTGGCACGTTTTCCTACTCTTGAACCAATATTACCAAAACCAATAATACCGAGTTTTTTATCTTTTAACTCTGTACCATACCAATCTTGTCTTCTCCATACACGGTCAACCTTGAGGTTGTTGTGTGCATAAGGAAATGTTCTTACACAAGAGAGCATATGTGTCATGGTTAACTCCACAGCAGCAATAGTGTTTGCTGTTGGTACGTTCATCACAACAATTCCTTGTTTTGATGAACCTGGAATATCCACATTATCCACACCTACACCAGCACGTACGACTGCTGTAATTTTCTTTGCACTCTCTAAGAACGCATCATCAACATCCGTAGAAGAGCGTGTAATAGCCACATCAGCTAAAGGGATAATCTCGGCAATGAGTTTATCTTTTGGCTCATCTGCTGCATTAATAAAGTCAATCTCTGTATCGTTTGCAAGAATATCCAACCCATCTTGGTGTATATGGTCACAAACAACAATTGTTTTTTTTGACATTGTATAACCTTTTTGTAATTTTTTAATCTACCTTGTATAGGTATGAAGAGATGCTGTTAAGCATATGCTAAACACCCTTTAGAGGTGCTTAGCGAAGTTGTAGAGTATTTTATTTTTTAAGCATATCGCCAAAAGCATCACCAAGAGTCATGCTATCGTCTTGCTCAAGATTGAGTTGCTCCATTGCTTCTCTCTCTTCTTGACGCTCAAGTCTTTTTACAGAAACTCTAATTCTGTCATTATTTGCATCAATAAAGCTAATCACACCTTTAATCTCTTGACCTTTTTCAATTTCGTCAAATTTAAGTGGGTGAAGGTCTTCTGTTCTAATCAGTGCATCAACATTCTCTTCTAAAGAGATAAAGACACCAAAGTCTTTTTTGTCTTTTACTGTTCCTGTTACAATTGAACCATTTTTATGTGTCTCAGCAAATGCTTTAATTGGTGAAGCTTCAAGTGCTTTTTTAGAGAGTGAAATTTTACCAGCATCTCTATCGATTTTAATAATCTTCACTTCTACTTCATCACCTACTTTAAGCTCTGATTTTGCATTTTTAGATTTATCCCAAGAGATTTCTTGGTTATGTAAAAGACCTTCAACAGCCCCTACTCTTACAAATGCACCAAAGTCTGTAATAGATGTTACAGTACCAGTTACAACATCACCTACTCTGTTTTCAGCTGTAAATGCGTCCATTGGTTTTGGAAGGAGGTTTTTAAGACTTACTCTTAATCTTCTTCCCTCTTTATCAATTTCAATCACTTCAACGTTGATTTCAGCATTGTTCTCTAAGTAATCTTTAGGGTGTTTCACATTTTTATCCCAAGAGATTTCAGAAACGTGAAGGAATGCTTCAAGGTCTTCACCAAGGTCAACAAATACACCGTAAGGTTCAATGTTAGAAACAGTAGCAGTTACTGTATCACCCACACCGATGATTGCATCAATATCAGCCCAAGGATCAGGGTTTGCATCTTTAATTGAAAGAGAGAGGTGTCTTTTCTTTTTATCGTACTCAAGTGCAATTACATTGACTTCATCACCCTCTTCAAAGTATTTAGATGGGTTTACTGGTCCTTTGTGAGAGATTTGTGAGTAGTGAACAAGACCGTCCATACCACCAACATCTACAAACATACCATAAGAAGTAATTTTCTTAATTGTTCCTACAACTGGCTCTTTGTTTTCAAGAAGTGCGTTTACAATCTCTTCTGTTTTTGCTTTATCTCTTTCGATAAGTTCTTTTCTAGAAACAACAACGCTTCCTTTCTCTTTATCGACTTTAACAATAACAGCTTTTACTTTTTTACCAATTGGGTCAATTTTTGATGAAAGGTAAGAGAGTGTTCTTGGCATAAAGAACTCTAAACCATCAACTTCAACAACATATCCACCTTTGTTTTTCTTTGTAACAACACCTTCAATGATGTACTCTTGCTCATCATCATACTCAGCAATAAACTCATTAAGGGCTACTCTTGCTTGTGCAGCTTTGTAAGAGATACGTCCTCTACCTTGGTTTAATACTTCAATTTCGTCACCCACTTTAAACATTGGGTTACCCTCTTCGTCTCTAATCTCATCGAGAGAGAGGTTAGCATCTCTACCACCACCGATATCAACAACAACAAGGTTGTCTTTCTCATCAATTTTAACAATGGTTCCTGTAACTAAATCACTTCTTGACTCTGACTTTTTGAACGACTCCTCGAGCATCGCTTCAAAATCAACTTCTTCTATTTCGATATCTTCGAACTTCATATCCTGTTTCCTTATGTGTACACAAATTTTGCGTTATTATACTATATTTTATTTAAAGTAGTCGTAAAAGCGTTAAAAAGAGAGGGGGAATAGTAAGGTTTTTAGGGGGCAAATGCCCCTTTGTCCCTTAAGAGGTATAGTGACTAATGCTCTGAAGCATCTCAAAATAGTCTGGAAAGGTTTTGGCTGTACACTCTGGTTCATTAATGGTCACAGAGACAGGGTCTAAAGCCAAAAGGGAAAAGCACATTGCCATACGGTGGTCATCATACGTATCAATCTGAGCGTGTTTTAAGTGTGCTGGAGGGGTAATACGCAGATAATCCTCCCCCTCTTCAACTGTTGCACCCACTTTTCGTAACTCCGTTGCCATCGCATAGAGCCTATCGGTCTCTTTGACACGCCAATTATAGATATTACGAAGAGTCGTCGTTCCCTCTACAAAGAGAGCCATCGTTGCAATAGTCATAGCAGCATCAGGAATATGGTTAAAGTCCATATCAATCGCGTGTAGGGTATGACGCTTGACTGTCACACTCTCATCGTCCCAGAGAACCTCTGCACCCATCTTCTCTAAAACGTCTACAAATGCCACATCACCTTGAATACTACGCTTTCCAATTCCCTTAACCGTAACACTCCCCCCTTTAATCGCAGCAGCAGCAAGAAAGTAAGAAGCAGAAGAGGCATCGCCTTCTACCATAAACTTCTCTACACTCTTATAGTGCTGTCCCCCTTTAATGTAAAAGCTCTTATAGCCTCTCTCCTCTACCTCAACACCAAAGCGTCGCATAATATCTAAGGTAATATCAATATAGGGTTTAGAGACCAACTCCCCTTTAATGGTAATGGTTGTATCATTTTGAGCCAAAGGTGAAGCCAAAAGAAGGGCTGTTAAGAATTGACTAGAGATAGCCCCATCAATAGAGACCTCTCCACCCTTTAGCCCAGATGCTTCAATGCTTAAAGGTGGATACCCCTCATTCTCCAAATAGGAAATGGTCGCACCTGCTTCTCTTAAGGCATCGACCAAGTGTCCAATGGGACGCTCTTTCATACGAGGCTCACCCGTTAAGTGAAAAGTTCCTTCTCCTAAACAGAGTGCTGCACACAAAGGACGCATCGCTGTACCTGCATTTCCTAAAAAGAGTTCAACCACCCCCTCTATGGAGATAGCACCACCCACTCCCTCTATGACACACTCCCGTTTATCATCAGAAAGTGTATACTTTACCCCTAATGTTTTAAGGGCATTAAGCATATGGCGTGTATCATCACTCTCTAAAAGATTGACAATTTTCGTTGTTCCTTTGGCTAAAGAGGCCAAAAGCAACGCTCTATTAGAGAGGCTTTTTGACCCAGGGAGTTGAATGGTACCATCTATCTTATCAATAGGTTTTAAGGTTAACTGATTCACACCGATGCCCCTACTATCTCTTCAATCTTCTCAATGACATTTTGTACAATCCAATCAGGTGTTGATGCACCTGCTGAGATACCACAAAGCCTCTTCCCCTCAAACCACTTCGCCTCTAACTCTTTCTCATTCTCCACAAGATAACTCTCATCACAGTAGCGTTTACAGATAGAGTGTAGCTGTTTGGTATTAGAGGAGTGTTTCCCTCCAATAACCACCATCACATCAGCATCTTTGGCTAAATCAGCTGCAGCATCTTGATTCTCAAAGGTTGCATTACAGATGGTATTAAAGACACGCACCTCTTTATGCTCTAAAATAAGACGGTTGACAATTTTTAAGAAATCTTCTGGTTTACGGGTTGTCTGAGCCACTACGGCTACTTTAGAGAGAATAGGCAATCCATCAAGGGCTGACTCATCTTCAACAATAAACGCATTACGTAAATCTGAAGCGTAACTGACCACCCCTTTAATCTCTGGGTGATTCTTGTCACCAAAAATAACAATACTATACCCCTTTTGACTCATCTTTGCCACAATATTTTGAGGGGTGGTCACATAGGGACACGTCGCATCAATAATCTGATTGTCTTGTGCTTTTAACTTTGCCAACTCATCTTTGGGAATACCGTGTGTACGAATAACCACTGAGTCATCTGGGGCAACATCTTCAAACTTCTCAGCTAAGCCAATATTGAACCCCTCTTTGAGTCGGTTAATCTCATCTTTGTTGTGAATGAGAGGACCATAGGTTTTGCTCCCCTTATGCTCCTCAGCAATTTTAATGGCACGCTTAACACCAAAACAAAATCCATAACTAGAGGCTAATGCAATCTTCATCATACTATCTCAATGTCGCTTGGCACTCAGTTTGTAATGTCTGCATTACACTTTCCATAACGGTTTCAATATCACCCTCACTCAGTGTTGCCTCCATAGACTGAATAAAGAAACGTAATGTCAGTGACTTCTTCTCTCCAAGGGCTTCATCTTCATAGATATCCACAGGGTAGAAACGCTTTAACATCTGAAGTGAAACCCCCTCTAGGGCTTCTCTTACACGTGCGTATGGCATCTCTTTATCAATCACCACAGAGAGGTCTTTATAGACCCCTTGAAATTTAGAGATAGGTGTCGCTTGAATATGTTTAGGAAGTAACGCTTCAAAATCGACCTCTGCAATAAATGTAACAGGTAAATCAAACGCCTCTTGTACAGTTGGGTGAAGTTTACTCACATACCCACACACAACCCCATCTATGAGAATATTTGCCGATTGATAGGGGTGCATTAAGCCATTTTTTGCCTCTGTATTCTCTAGGGTAAATGCCCCTAAGACACCACTTAACTTCTCTACAAAATGAGAGAAATCAACCATTGCAGGTTTACCAGCATTCTCTACACTCTCTGAAGAGACCTGTCCACTAAAGAGGAAAGAGAGTACCTCTTTTTGATTTCGCACCTCATCAAAAACAGCCCCTATCTCAAAAAGAGGAATAGACTTTTGGCTGTAACTTACATTGCGTTTTGCTGCGTTGAGTAGGTTAATTAAAATGGTTGAACGTAGGGTGTTTAACTCTTCAGCAATAGGGTTTGCCAAGGCTAAATCTTCACGTGTTACAGCAAAACCATACGCTTCAAGTAGTTTTTTATCACTAAAGACATAAGAGAGATTCTCATAAAAACCTCTTGCAATCGCACGGTGTTTTAACCCTTTTTTTGCCTGATAACGTTGTGTGGTAGCATTGAGTCTTGGTTTCTCAGCAAATACAGAGGGTTTGGCTTCAATATTTTGAATACCAATAATACGTACAATCTCCTCTGTAATATCTTGAATATTTTTAATATCGTGTCTAAACAGAGGTACCACAGCAGCAATACACTCTGAACCCATTGCAGAGATACCAAAACCTAACTTTTGAAGAATGGTGACAATACGGTTTAACTCAACAGGCATTCCGACAATATCAGAGAGTGTTTTAGCATCGACTACCACTCTCTCTTTCTCTCTCTCAATGGTGACATCTAAAGAGCCTTCATAACAAGAGATAGTGCTATATGCATTGACTAAACTAGCAAAGAGTGCCAACCCAAAGGCTAAATCAGGGTTTGAACCTCTTGAGGTCTTATAGTAGAGTCCATCACAGACTAAATCTGTTTGGCTTACTGCTTCAACCAACACATCTGGGTGAATATAACTCGCTTCAATGAGCATCTCTTTTGTTGAAGCATCTGGCAGGGTTTGAGGAGATTGGTTGACCCCTACAATAGAGGCTAACTCAGAAGGTGTTCGCACCTCCATAATCCCCTTCTCTCTTGCGTGTGGTTGGACAGAGATTCTCCCCTCTTGGGTACGGAATGCATCTGCACGGTATCCACGTAAAATAACCCCTGTGGCGTGAGTAGTGTAAGCAAGCAGTGTCTCTAATGCACCCTCACTCTCTACCCCTACCATCGCTAAGCGTAAATGGAGTAAAAAAGGTGCAATTAACGCTTCTGACTTTAACAACTTATAGTGTAAGTCTGCTTCCATTTTACCACTTTGACGTAACTCTGCCTCTCTAGCAATCCCTAACTTCATCTTCTCTGGGGTTTTATACTCAAAGGGTTTCATCTCAATATCAAGTGCTGCACTCAAGTCACGTGCTACACCATAGATACTCAAACAATCCCCACGGTTTGCTGTGAGTTCAAGCTCAATAATCGTATCAGCCACCTTCTCGTAACTTCCAAATTCACGTCCAACCTCAAGGCTACCAATACTCTCATCGAGTATCATAATCCCTTTACCCATCTCAGGCAATCCTAACTCTGAAGAGGCACAGACCATTCCATCAGATGCAACACCACGAAGTTTGGCTGGTTTAATATGGAAATCATCAGGTAAAACAGCCCCAACAAGTGCCACTGCTACATACTCAGCATCTACAACATTCTTAGCACCACAGACAATCTGCTTCACACCCTCACCCACATCAATTTGACACACATTGAGTTTATCGGCATCTGGGTGTTTCTCCACAGAGAGAATCTTTCCAACAACAACCTTTTGAGGAATCTCTACTTTACGTAGGCTATCAACCTCAAGTCCAATACTGTTAAATGTTTCATAAAGTTTCTCATTGGAGACTTCAGAAAGGTCTATAAATTCTTGTAACCAACTTCTTGTAAGTATCATCTAAATTGCTCCAATAGTCTAATATCACCCTCAAATAGACTTCTGAGGTCTGGGATTTTATGCATTAACATTGCAAAACGCTCAACACCTAAACCAAAGGCGTAACCACTCACATCATCATACCCCACAGCCTTAAAGACATTAGGGTCAACAATACCACACCCAAGTACCTCTAACCAACCTGTGTGTGAACAGATACGACACCCCTCTCCCTCACAGAAGATACAGCTAATATCGACCTCAGCAGATGGCTCGGTAAAAGGGAAGAATGACGGACGAAAACGTACCTCAACATCTCCAAACATATAGCGTAAAAAGTCAGTTAAAATCGATTTTAAGTTTGCAAAGCTTACACTCCCTTTGGCATCGACAACCAACCCCTCTACTTGGTGAAACATCGGTGTATGTGTAACATCAAAATCACGTCTAAAGACGGTTCCTGGGGCAATCATACGAATAGGAGGTTTACTCTCTAACATCGTACGAATCTGTACAGGTGATGTGTGGGTACGAAGGAGTCCACCATCGTTAAAATAGAAGGTATCTTGCATATCACGTGCAGGGTGATACTTAGGAAGATTGAGTGCTTCAAAGTTATGGAAATCATCTTCAACCATTGGACCAGACTCCACAGCAAAGTTTAGTGCTACAAAGTAGTCAATAATCTTATCCATTGTCTCCATAACAGGGTGTAATGCTCCCTTTTCTGAGAGTCTCCCATAGAGTGAAGCATCGATAGATTCTGCTTTCAACAAACGCTCAATCTCTTCAGCTTTTAGTGCCTCATAACGTGCATCAAATGAGGCTTGTAGTTTTGCTTTTGTCTCATTGAGTCCCTGTGCAAATGCTTTCTTTTCAGGTCCAGGAACATCTTTCATCTTGGCAAACTCTCCAGCGAGAATTCCCTTTTTACCAAAGAGTTCTACACGCACCTTCTCCAATGCCTCAAGCGAATCTGCTTGTATTATTTTTTCTTCTAATTCTTTCATAAAACCTCTATTTTCGATTAATAATTACCGTGATTTTAGCTAAAAGTTCATAATAAGGGGATTTAAGAGACTTTTTGTATGTTATAATGAAGAAAAAGGATACCCCATGTGTATATTTTGTAAAATTGTTCAAAAAGAGATTCCCAACAATACCGTAGCAGAGAGTGAACACTTTCTTGCCTTTCACGACCTCTACCCCACAGCACCCATTCACGTACTGATTATTCCCAAAGTACACGTGGCGTGTTTTCAAGAAGTAGATGCCCAAATGATGGCAGAGATGACCCCTTTTATTCAAGAGGTTGCAAAGAAATTAGGAGTAGATGAGACAGGTTATCGCCTCATTACAAACAATGGAGAAGATGGTGGTCAAGAGATACCACACCTTCATTTTCACCTCTTAGGTGGGGGAAAATTGGTCTGGAACCACCAACACGAAGATAACCATAAGAGTATCTAAGTGTGTGTAGGCAACTGCCTACGCATCAAGGGCTTCTAACTTCTGCTCATACGCTAAGAGTATCTCATCATCGTGATGTGTGGCTGAAGCTAAACGCTCAAAGAGGCTCTCTATTTCAGCTTCAAGCTGACCTACCTCTTTGGCATAGAGCATCATCTTATCGTTATCCCCTTGGGTTGAGGCTTCACTTAAGGCTTCACTCTTTTGGTGCATCTGCTCCTCTAACTTCTCAATCTCTCTCTCACACACTTTTATCTCTTGGGTGTAGGCTTTTCTGGCATCATTACGCTCTTTAATGAGGAGTTTTCGTAAGCGTTTACGCTCTTTATAGTCCATTTTAGGCTTTTTCTTTTTGGGTTTACTCCCCTCCTCCTCTTCCCAACCAATCTTCTCTAAGAACTCAGCATAAGTACCATCAAAATACTCTGCACCCCCCTTATGGAAAATAATCAACGCATCAGCCAAACGGTGTAGAAGCATCTCGGAGTGCGTGACCATAATGAGTGACCCCTCAAAGGCATCAATAGCATCAGCTAACGCATCAATAGATTGCATATCGAGGTGGTTAGTCGGCTCATCAAGAAAGAGTAGATTCGCTGGCGTGGCAATAATCTTACCCAACATCACCCTACTTCTCTCCCCTCCTGAGAGAACCTCAATCTTCTTATCTCCCAACTCTCCACTAAACATCATACGCCCTGCAATATTACGTGCTTGGGGAATACCTACCTCTTTTGACATTGAGGCAATCTCCTCTACAATGGTTACTTTGGTATTGAGGCGTTCAATATTGGTCTGCCCAAAGTGTGCAAAGAGTGTTGAGGGGTGGTAGTCAATTTTCCCTTGTTGTAGAGGCAACTCTTTTGCAATATAGTTTAAGAGGGTCGATTTTCCTTTACCATTTTTTCCAATAATAGCAATACGCTTCCCCTTCTCCATAGCAAAGCTTAACCCTTCAAAAAGAGGCGTGGAGGCATCATACCCAAAGCCTAAATTCTCAGCACGAAAGAGTATCTTTGCTGGTGTATTTTGGTAGTTAAAAGAGAAAGAGAGGTTACTCTCCGTAGCCAACTCCTCCATCTCTCCCATTCTATCTAACTCTTTTTGTTTCGATTGTGCCAAGGCTGCTGTGGAGGCTCTGGCTTTATTTCGTGCCACAAAATCCTCCAACTCTTTACGCTTCTTCTCTTGGTTTGCCTTGGTCTTCTCATAAGTCTCATCAGCTAAAGCGAGGGTATCGTAGTACTTATGGCTACTCCCCTCTACAAGGTGCAATCCCTTACGGTGTACACCCATGGTATGGGTTGTGACAGAGTCCATAAAATCTCTATCGTGTGTAATGAGAATGACCTCTCCATCAAACTCACGAATAAACCCCTTAAGCCAACGCAAAGAGAGAATATCGAGGTAGTTTGTTGGCTCATCAAGCAGAAGCATATTAGGCTCAGTGGCTAAGAGTTTTACAAGATTCATACGAATCTGATACCCCCCAGAGAAACTTAGAGGGTCTTTGTCCAAATCAGCCTCACTAAACCCCAATCCAAAGAGTAGTTTCTCTATCTTGTAGAAGTTCCACTGCTCCTCTTCAGAGAGTACCAAAGCACACTCCTCTCTTACGGTTGGTTCTGTAAAGTGAAGGTGCTGTTTGAGTGTACCAATACGGTAATTTTTAGGAATACTAATACTCCCATCATCATAGGATTCTTCACCCAAAATCATCTTAAAAAGGGTCGATTTTCCTGAACCGTTACGTCCAACAAATCCTATCTTTTGTCCTGCATTCATCTTAAAATTGACATTTTGAAAGAGGGTTTGACCCCCAAAACTTTTCGAGAGGTTAGAAAGTTGTATCATAGAGGGTATCCCTTAGTGGTAAATTGCGTCTGCCATTATAGCAAAAAGCCCACAAAGCTACAAAAGGGGTTCTCTTCTTTGTGGTGAGGGGTTGGTATAGTGAAGGTTTAAACGCTCTGTTGCCTCTTTCATCTGTGCATAAAGAAACGCTTTAGCACGCTCAATAGCAAGAGGTAGAGGGGTTGATTTGGCTAACTCCGTAGCAATTGCAGAAGAGAGAAAACAGCCTGTTCCGTGGGTATGGGTTGTCTGCACTCTAGGAGAAGTGACAAAAAACGCTTCACCCTCTTTGGAGTAGAAGTAATCTTCAGCCAAACAGCTATCTTGACTATGTCCCCCTTTGACTAACACCCCTTTTGTCCCCAATGTCATACAAGAAGAAGCTAAAGAGGTAACATCACTCACATCTAAGCTATGGGTTAACGTTTGTGCTTCAGGGATATTGGGGGTAATAAGTTCTACTAAGGGAAAGAGCTTTTCTACCATTGTCTCTATGGCAGACTCCTCTAAGAGGCGTTTGCCACTTGAGCTCACTAAGACTGTATCAAGGACAATCTTCTCTAAATGGTACTTCTCTATCGCCTCAACGA